>Ga0137416_10000014_pt1 | contig 63173 bp, 108 predicted proteins | sample CZODoug3_1_1_16f_FD_108282 | JGI IMG/M metagenome (GOLD analysis project Ga0137416, IMG submission 108282) | Vadose zone soil fungal communities from Angelo Coast Range Reserve, California, USA - CZODoug3_1_1_16fungal (Illumina Assembly) | ecosystem: Environmental > Terrestrial > Soil > Vadose...
ATAGCACATCTCATCATGAACTCCTTTACTGAACAATTGTTCCAAATACGTATCTACTACTCCACTCTTCTTTTTGTGAGGCCAGATTGCATCACTAACAATCTGGCCCTAGCTCAACTCGCGGCCAGCACTGGTGGGTAAAGCACCACTGGTAGTTCTCTATCCTCCGACTGCTCTACAGGCTCTTGCTTTGGCTCTGCATGCTCACGTTGCATGCGCCAGATTGCAAGTTGCTCTAACCAAATGAGAAGTTCCATAATCACCTCAAGACCTGGAATACTAGAAAGCCTACATAGATGAGAAGGAATAGCACCAATAGGGCTGCGATGAAGTCGAGAATGGGGATCTTCTTGTTCCCTAGCCAATGGGCTCCGATAATCCCGATGATGATCATGGCGCACGGGATGGCTGCGACTGGCTGTACTATCACGATTGGTCTCCTTTGGGCTCTTGCCCTTCCATTGCATCTCGCAGTATCTTCGCGGCCTCTTCTTCACTCGTAATCGCTTTGAGAGCCTCGTGTAGGGCTCCCATGCGTTCCATGCGTCTTGTGATAAAGTCATGCTTCGACATGCCGTATGCGAAGCTTGTGAGAGCTCTTTGAGCAGACTCTTGTTCGGCGGCTATCTGCTGTTTGATACGAGCAATTTCCGATTGATTGCGTTGTTGTTCACTCTCCATTTTGTTGCTCTCGCTTTCTTGCTAGCGCGTAGAGCATCCCGCCAAGAATAGGAAGCCCAAACATCAGAGTCGCATACCAGAAATTGAAGGCCCCTGGCCTTACGAGCGTGCAGTAGAGATCCATCAGGATACTGATAATGAGTAGAGCGTATGCAAGAGGTTTCATGACTGCCTCCAAGCCGCGACTGTAGCATCCACGTCTGATGCGTATTGAGTAGGGTTGTTCCCATCTCCACTCGGGGCATACCTTGCCATGATTTGATTAGGGGTCGTGAGGCCAGCGCCTACATACAATGGCCCTGAAATCAGCTTGTAGAAGGCCGTGTAGCCCTCTTGCCAGCTATTGAAGTAGGCATATCCGCCCACACACGCGGCACCTGGTATGCATCTGAGGTTGCCAAGAGATAGGCTATTCGCTGCTACCCCGTACTTGCCATAGTTCGACTCATGCTTGAATACGGCGGCTGCGAAGGCCGGATCAATGTTGTATTGCACTCCAAGGTTGTAGAGGTCTTGTCCAGTACCAGCCGCTGGACTAACAGCGTTGGTAAGGATAGTGTCTATCTTTTGAGCTGTGATACTAGGGCCACCCATAACAGAGAGGCCGCTAGCTGGCGGCATACTCTGATGAGATGTGCTGGCACCATTCCCAGAAGTGAGATAGTTCCATCCCTTTCCCAGCTTTGTGCTAGGTCCAGCTATGGCTGTAGCGACTCCAAGCAATATGATGGCTAGGGCTACTATCCCGATAAATTCTCCCGATTTCACTGTAATCTCCTTTGCGGAGAGCCACCCCTATGCTAAAATGGAGATAGCTCCCTGTTTCGCGATAGTGGGTTAGGTACTGATGGCGGAGTTTGGTCGCCCTTGCCATCAGTTACCGCAAATTAAGAACAACATACGCTAAAACAAACATTAGAGCGATCCCGATGATAGCGAATACTATAGAGACCTTGAAGCTCATTTCTCATCCCTCCTGGCAGGCCCACGCCTACTGATCGATCCACCAATCTTTCCAGCTTTACGAGCCGACTCACTGTCCCACTTGTAACACGTCCCCAGCTCGTGAGCACGCTTGCCGCCTAAGCTCGATACAGCACTCCTTTTCTCTGGACTCATGCTTGCAAAACCTCTTGTGCTGCTAGACACCTTTAAACTCCTTTACTATCTCATCAATTGAAATCCACGATTGCTATACAAGTTGCCTTTTGTGCTCAAATCGGTGCTAGTCTTCTGCGTTACAATGAACTGAGTCATCTCCAAGTCCATCTTCGCTAAGAAGTCAGTCTTGGCAAGCTCTTGCATTCTCTCAAGCTTCGATGCTGCAATTGCTCTTGCTGCTCTGTCACCTTCGATACGACGGAGGATGTACTTGGCATCGCGTGAGGCCCACTGGTTCCGTGTTGCAAGGACTTTCTCGTGACTCACAAGCCACTTGAGATAGCTCTCATCACAGTTCTGTAAGCATTTTCCGCTATTCTTTCCGAAATCTAATGTCCTCATTTGATGCTCCTTCGCTTTCGCTTTACGTTTTTGTTTGCTTCGATGTATGTATAATACCATCGATTTGGTCGGTTGTCAACCCATTTCTGAACCAATTTCTCAACTACTAAGAAATTGGCCTGAATTAGTCTATTCAAAGAAAGCAAGTCATGGTACAATAGAAACTAAATTAGAAACTAAAATCCATAAGGGGGATACACATGATCCGGCGTAGAGGCCCAAAGTCAAAAGAAACACCACAAGGGTATGCACGCTTTGCTGAAGCGTCAAAAGCCTTTGAGCCATTTAGCAAAAACTCATTCAACTACCGAGTTAGAGCAGGTGACATCATTATCAAAGAGGATGATGGTGGAAAAATGTATGAGATAGAGAGCGTCCTCAGGACAAAAAGAACTCTTCTACATGAAGAGAGGGCAAAGAAAGCAGCATCAACGAGGCACTACATTCGATGGACAACTCCAAATGATGTGATTGCATCTATGATCCTGGACAGAGCCATATACCATGAGGAGTACTTGGCAGATGTTGAGCACTATAGAGAAAGGAAGTCAAAAAATCCTTATACCTCTATAGCAGTGTTTGACGCTGACAAGGAAGATACGATGTATGCCTATATAAGCCTGCTTCCTCTCCCAGAAGAAACTATTATGGACATCTTGCTTGGGAAGAGGGATGAAACAGAGATTACATCAAAGGATATCTTAGCTTATGATGAGCCGGGGGAATACCTACTACTTGCCAGTAGCGCCGCGCAACATCCCGATTATAAAAATCTACTTGGAGGACTCATCCATGCCTACATGGAATTTTGGATAGATTGCTACCCTGAGAGAAAGATTAAGCGCATCTATGCTCAAACTGTTTCAGACGACGGGATACTCCTTGCTAATAAGTTACGCATGGGGCCGATGTATGCGATGGTTGAAGGACACCTAGAGCGCATCAAGGACGCTTATGTCCTAGACATGGAAGAGCCAGCAGGATCAAAGGTTATCAAGAAGTTTCAAGAGAGGCTAAAGGAGAAAGAGCAGTCGTTGAAAGCCAGCTAGGAACGACCCGCGTTCGTCGGTTTCTGCCAGTCCACGCGGCTGGTAGCATCGGGCGATTTGCCCAACAAAAAACCCCTGCTCGAACAGGGGTCAATTGCGAAACTCCGAGTTTCAATAAAACCATATGAAAGGATCATACCATGATCTCTCTCCAAAAATCAAATAGGACACTAGTTCACAATCCTCAACAAAAAGGACAGCTTTTCTCTCCCCATAGATTGAAGGTGTAACATGGATGAGGAAACGATTGAACAAACACCTGCTAAGAAAGAAAAGCCTGTATTCCCTGGATTTAATCCCATCTTCAAAGGTTACTCCCAGTTCCCTAATGAATGGCTAGATGAAGTCACTTCACAAATAGATAATGTAGCAGAGCTCAAGATTGTCCTCTACATCTATCGCCACACATGGGGATTTCAAGAGAAGAAAAATAGTCCCGATGATCCTGCTAAACACGATGAAATCAAACATATCACCACAGATGAATTTATGCATGGAAGAAAGAAAGCAGACGGCACACGCATGGATAGAGGGACAGAGCTAAGCAATAGAAGCGTGATAGATGGACTACGCAACTCTGTTGCGCATGGCTATATTATGGAGACGATTAACGATAGAGACAAGGGCCGAGTGGTTAAATCTTATGCACTTAATATACTGAAATCTAATGAAAATAGCTGTGAAGAAAGTTCACAGGCCCCTATGAAGAATGCTCATAGGGGTATGAAGCCATCTCATAGCAATTATGAGGAAACTTCACATCGTACAGAGAAAGAACCCCGTGAACGAAACCAAAAGAATGAAAGGGAGAAAGAAAGCGCTATCGCGCCCTCGCTACGCTCGCATTCATCCATTCATTCTTCTTTTTCTCTTTCAGAAGAATGTCTCGATAAAGTGAAAGCCTTCTCAGAGCTGTATGAAGATGAAAACGTCACTCAGCATCAAGAGGAAGCAGAGCGCCTCTATCAGCAGTCTGGGAAGACTGAGAACGAGTTCTATAATGCGATCATGGATGCACGAGCTCTAGTTATTGGCAAGAAGCGTAGCATGGGGGAGTTCTTTAAGCATCTCAGGAAACTTGTAAGTTAGCAAGCAAAAGGAGAAACTCATGTCACAATGCGCAGGACCGCTAGATGGAGGACTCGCATTCTTGGGTGCGCTTGGCCTATCGATAGCGGTAGCCGCAATAGTAGCCGTTATCGTAACGTGGCCTCTCGCAAGCACACCACAGGAACGAGAGGAGAACCTCAAAGGACCGGCAATTACAATGGCAATTGGCACTGTAATCTTCATCATTGTTATCATGTTAGGCGTCGTCAACCAACACATGGCGACGTGCGTTAAGGTACAATAGCAGAAGCAAAAGGAGAAACTCATGTCAGGGATTGAAATCAAGAAATACAAACTTATCATTTTCGATGTAGATGGGACGCTGGTTGAACCGAAAAGCGGCGCAACGTTCCGCAAATCTGCCGATGACTGGCAATACTTGCCTAAACGAGTTGAGAAGTGCCAAGAGCTGTGGGCGAAAGGAGTCAAGATAGCACTAGCAACAAATCAAGGCGGTGTGGCTTTTGGATATCTAGATTATCAGCAGATGAGAGTTGAACTAGAAAAGACAGCACAAGGCGTTCATGCAGCTCTTACCCTCATCTGCTTTACTCATCCCAAAGCAACCATTGAAGAATTTAGACGTGATAGCGATAGACGCAAACCAGGTCCTGGAATGTTGCTAGAAGCTATTAAAATGTCTGGAGAGTCTAGGGAAGATACACTTATGGTGGGCGATAGGGAAGAGGATAAGTTAGCTGCTGAAGCTGCTTCTTGTAGCTTTTCTTGGGCTTGGGACTACTTTGGAGACGGCCCTATTATCGTGTAGAGGAGGCAAGGTTGAATCTGACTTTTCCAGATGCTTTATTCATGAGCATCCTTGTTTTCTCGTGTGCTCTAGTGCTTGTTGCATTGATTATCAAGCATGAAGAGTGATGTCTAGACACACTGTCCAAGCAAGAGAGGCAATCGAGTAGGGTTGCCTCTCTCTTTTTTGTCAGGGTGATTGGTAAAGTCCTAAAGTAACGTACTGTTATACCTACCCTTTGTACTCGTTAATCAACATATGCCAATTCGGCATATGTTGATTAACTTGTAGAACAGAGGAACTATGGATAGTATCATTGGACTTGTCATTGTGGTGTTGTTTGTATTGGTTTTACTTGCCTGCCTTCCATCGAAGTACTATGAATGCCCTGAGTGTGGCTATAAAACGCATGATAGGCAAGATGCAGCGGGTCATCAATTCCTTGGGACACTCCACAAGATGATCTAGATACAAGTAGAGCAGGGCCGTCATATTGATCCTGCTCTACTTAGACATTGTGTCTAGACAGCTATTGGCCTGTTGCCTTTCTTGCCAGCCACTGGTTGACGATCTGCTGTACGCTCTGCTCAAAAGCAGCACGCTCCTCTGGACTAAGCATACCAAATAGCAACTGTAAATTCTGTACATTCAGTACCTGAGTTGGTTGCTGAGCGCCAGATGGGGTACCTCCTCGTTCATAGATGACGTTGAGTTTCCCTTGACCAATCTCAGTTGCACTCACCACGTGCCATCCATCTTTTGCCATTTTCTTTTGATCGTTAATGTAAATATCAGAGGCTTTTGCCATGAGCACGCTTCCATACATCTTGGTTTTTCGTTCTGGTTGGGGCATGTAGAACATCCTTTCGTTGCACAAAGAAATAAAAGTACGAGTACTCGCACTAATTAACAATACGAGTGAGAAGGGGAAAGGATAACAGGAGGCTACGGTAGTTTGCCGTGTCTCTTGAGCACTTCAATCGCTTTCTCTTGCTCTGATGGGGTCAAGAATTTCAGTACATAGCCAGATCGCACCGGATGAGGCACCTCAGTAATGTCTAGCTGCTCACCATTCACACCACGTCGCATATAATTTTTCATGTGCTCTTTGTCAACGCCAAGTATCTCTGCGAATTCCGAAGCGGATAGCGTGCCCGTGGGCAACTCAGATGGGATTGTAGTGGGTTTCTGAGGGCTTGTAATGGTAGTGATAGCAATAGGGGTTGGCATAGGGAGAGGAGGCGCAGGGACGTGTAAGGACGCATTGGACAAGGCTTGCTCTAGGGATGCAACTTTCTGCTCTAAAGTCTCTACTCTGGTAAGGAGGGCTAGGGAAGCATGAGGAGGGCTAGGGACTGCAAACCTCGTTCGTTCATTCTCCCATTCAATCCTCATTCGCTCGACTTGATCCTCTGAAATGGCAAGCCAGCCCCTATCAGTCCGTAGACCCGTAAGTCTCCCTTGTTTAAGCCAACGTCTAATAGTCTTTGGGTCAGCTCCGATATATTTACTGGCCTGGATTACATTGTAGTATTCTGGCATGTCCCTAGTCCTCCCTGGTTAGCATAGGGACTATTATCGGATCTCAGAGCCACCGAGTCAACCCGATACCCACAACACGATTTCAATCAATTTAGAAACTTGCTTAGAAATGCATTGACAAACGAAAAGCTACGATGTATACTTCTAGGGAAGTTACAGTTTCTTGTAGTGCGTCCAATCACTTATTAGCAAGCTCCCTAGTGTGGAGTTTGAGAATTGAAACCGTCCCCTTAGACAACAAGATGCTGGCTCCCACCCCTTGAACGTGAAGCCAGCATCTTTGACAACAACAACCAACAGTTACCCGTTAGTCACATTGATTGTAGCAGTGATGGCGGGTCGAGTAAAGGAAAGAGAGTTCGAACCATGGCAAAGATCAAAATGACCTCTAAAAGTGTTGAATCTGCTGAAGCAATCTTGCGCGACCTCAAAGATCAAGCAAAAACAGCTCATGAGGAGGAAGATGTCTTTATGATGGGGCTTATGACCGACTTGATCACCGCGACTTCCCCTATCGTCACGAAAGCGATTAATCGTCTTCACAGAGAAGACCGCGCAAGGATTAATGCAAAGCACAAAGCTCTCAAAGAAAAAGTACGCGATGCTCCCGAAACTAAAGATGATCAGGACGAAGAGTAATAATCACTTTGAAAGAGGGTAAAATCCCAAATCTTTACCACAGACCCGTGGGTATCTCCTAGAATTGCGTGCAAGTTTCGTGGGGGTCAAACGGGTGAAACGTAGGATACGAGCAGGGATTTTACCCGATTTTTCTCTGAATTGTCCCACTTTTACCAATCTTTTTAGTCGAATTAATAGTTAATCTTAGTGCATCCCCACGAAATAAATTTGCACACCCACGAAAAACTTTGGAGGTTTTGTGTACGATAATCAAGAGTTCGAAAGTGATGTTGAAACGGCTTCTAAAACTGGCCCTTTAAACAATGCAAAAAGTTGGTTTAATGGCTGGAATGACAGACGTAAAAGCCACCTTCATGCAGTCCGTACCGACGAACGAAGTAGGGAGAAAATCCATGATAAAGATGGACGTTCTGCCATTGAAAGAATGCGCGATAAAGTCGCTGAGTTTGATGAAGATTACAAAGGTATTGGCGAACGTTTCCTTGGTTTTTTCATGCAGATTGTTGGCTATGTAGGACCGTTTGCTTTAGTACTTTGGATAGGCTCCGATCTGGGTAAATATTATGCCCCGGTGATGGACCCCGTGCCAGCATATGGACTTGCATATACGATGGAATGCATCATTGCAGCCACGACAATTGCAATGGGTAGATCATGGGGTGAGATTGCATCAGGTAAAGCCAATTGGGGACGTATGAGTGCGGTCATGCTGATATGGTTGGTACTCAATGCGTCGTCTGCATTCGGCCTGTATCTGGTGATTACTCATGGTGGGAATGCGTCTGGCCTGACTGAATTTGTGATGATAGCTCGTGTGATAGCGATTGCCATTTGTGACCTTGGATGTGCCGCTGTACTCATGTTCAAAGGCATGTCTTTGCAGAAGCATATTGAGTCTATTCGCAAACGTGCAACTGCTATAGGAGAGCTGGCGGACGCGCAAAGACAAACTGAAGAGGCCGATAAAAACGCAGCTCTGCGAGACCAAATGATGAAGTCCACTCTGAAGATACAAGAGGACCTTTCACAGAAGATTGGAGAGGCTGTTTCAATGGTTATGCAGTCCATTATGGATAAGATGGAAAAGTCTCTCAAAGATGATGGTGACAACGGCAAACAAGAGCGGGGTTTTGGGAGACGATAGTTAGCTGAGTGAGGCACGTATGAAAGAAATTGACATCTTGCGCATGTTTGAAGCTAGGGCCGATAACTATAGCGTATCCTCTATCTCCCATGTTAGAGGGCGTGCCTACTTTATCCTTATGGCTGGACAGCACTACAATGCCGTTGTGCTTTTCAATAGTTTTCAGTACTACGAACTGAAGTACCACATAGCAAAACACAAACCTACCCTCATCATCTGTTACCAGCATAACACCGTTGTCCCCATCCCTGTCTTGTCCTTGAAAGCAGGCCGACATGCAAAGCCCTATGAACTACCTGAGGAGATAGATAATGTAGCAGAGCAACGTTTCACAAAGACCGGATCTAGAGTGCTGCTAGGGATGTATATATCTGGTGTCCGGTACGCCCAAGACTTGATCAAGGATCTGGAATTCCCGACTACTAAGGCACGCTATCTTCAGAAGGCAAAGGATCTAAGCCAGCGCAAACGAGGGAGGCCTGTGGACACACAGAAGCAACAAAGTAAGCATTGACATCCATTGCTATAATCGCTGCATAGTGTGTACAACACAAGAAAGAGGAGAATATACCATGAAGAACCAAACAGTAGAAACCACCGAAAGTGAACTCTTGACAGTGCGCGAAGTAGGGAGAGCCCTCCGGGTAGATGATACGACAGTGCGCCGTTGGATTAAGTCAGGTACGCTTGAAGCTATCAGCTTGCCACATCCGGGCCTTAGACAAGCGTACCGTGTCAAGCGTTCAACTCTGGACAAAGTGCTTGAGCCTACTCAGGTATAGCAAGCAATCAAGCAATCAAGGGCGTTCTGTAACAATAGAACGCCCTTTCTCTTTTTCACATTTGACATACGGTGATATTATTAAATATGCCAATAGAAGGAATTAATAATTCGTGATGTAAGAGCAGTGAATTCAAGGAGAATCACCATGATACAAGAACATGTATCTGCAAGATTTAGGGCGTTGAGCCTCAGCGTTGATCCATTAACGGCGTTACGGATGGCAGAGGTACGAAGAGTGGAGCATGAGAAGAGGGAGGAAGAGAGAAGGAGGAATTTCACAGAGCAAGAAACATGCTGCATGCCTATCATTGCAAAGAGTCCCCCACTCGATACAGACAAGCTCGTTGCGACGATATTCACTCACGATGAGGATCTGTATGTTGACAGAATAGCCGACTCGAAGCACCACACGATAGACCTCATCCACGAGGCTGTAGAGGAGCTGCATAGTGTGCCTACGCTCGTGGAGATCTGTAACTTGCGCTACATCGCGATGGGGAAGCTCGCCACGCGATTTAGGTACTACTACCACGGGATATTGGTGCCGTTCCGAGCTGCTGACAGATCATGCAACTTTGATGTGCGCGTGTACGGGATGAGGTAGAGCGCATTGTCAGGCTTATCGAAATATGGTAAGGTGGGGATGCTCAGTTGAGATTGAAATTTACCAGCAAACAACCCTTTGAGATTGAGCTTTATTGTAGCAAGGGGAGTGGTAGTCCAGTTGGAATTGAAACATCGGTGAATGTATTTCAGGCATATCGTCATAGGATTTAGCAAGGGTGGTGGTTACTCAGATGAGATTGAAACAGACACAAAAAAAGAACCTAACTCCTCGTGAGCAGGTTCTTTTTATTTTGCTTCCTATTTAGCTCAGTATTATCCTCATCGCAAGCACCGCCGCTACAATCTTCCAAAAGAATATCAAGGCTACAACTACTCCAAAGAGCGCAAATCCTACCACGATAGAACGGAAGCCGCGTATCTCAATCTTCCTATCCTCTTGCAAGAGATTGTGCCAGTAAGGAGGTGGTGTCCACATGCCTTGCTCGTTGGCATAGCGCATTTTGGGTAGAACGGGTATCTCCCCTAGTGTCTCTATTTCGTTAAACTTGTGCTTGAGTTCGGGATCTGGGAGCGGATCTTTGAGTAGCATATGCGTGCCTCTTCGACGATAGAATGAGGCCAATCCGCTTATGTGTAATGGTTGGTAGATAGACAAAGAACCTGTTTATACATACGGGTAGGGGAAACTACGGATTGGCACGCCTCAATTCTATAGTACATGCAAGGCGTGGTCAAGACAGAGAGAGCCAATCCTCTTTTACTCCGTAGATATTGCAAGGCTGATCTACTTGTAACTTTTCCCTAAACAACCGTGCGGATTGGTACCCTCATTCTACAGGGCAACACAGATGAGGTGAAACACTACAGGGATTAAAATCCCGTAGCTTCTCAGAGGCGCTTCCTCTGAACCCTCTTCCCGAGGATAGACTCTTGTTATGCAGCGTCTAAGCCACGTTTGAGTATGTTCAATGCGGCATTGTGATCGCGATCCAGTTCGCAGCCGCACTCGCATGAGTGCCAACGTTCGGATAGCTCTTTCTTGCGAACCGTGCCACAACCTGAACATATCTGGCTGGTATACTTGGGATCGACCCGTAGCACCAGTGAGCCAGCATTTGCAGCTTTATACTCACACATGGCTATGAATGTACTCCAACCAGCATCTAATATACTTTTGTTCAATCCGCCTTTAGCAGCAGCCCCGTTAGGAAGATACTTCCCATTTTCGTCTTGCTTGGGTTTTGGAGCTCTGGACAGGTTAGCGGGTTGAATATCTTCAAAGACAATCGTCTCGTAGCATCGAACCAAGTTGTGAGACTCTTTATGCAGGAAGTCCCGCCTCTGGTTTCTCACCTTCCGATGAGCCCTAGCAACCTTCTGTACGGCCTTCTTTCTTCGATGAGAGCCGCGTTTCTTTCTGGCTAAGGCATGTTGAGCTTTTGCTAGTCTCTTCTCTCCTTTGCGGAAGTAACGCGGATTTTCAATCGTTGCTCCATTTGAGAGAGTCGCAAACTTGGCTAGTCCTAAATCAATGCCTATAGGCTCATCAGAGTAGGCAAGATGGGGGACTTTCTCGACTTCGCAAGAGAACACCGCATACCAATGTTCTCCCTCACGCTTGATTGTTGTCGTTTTGATCTTGCCCTCTATTGGCCTGTGTAACTTGATCTTGATATGACCTATACCAGTGATTGCAAGCTTGCCCTTCCCTTTATCCCCCACGGCAAGTTTCCATCCAGAAACATCTGGAAAGCAAAAACTATCATAGCGATCTCTGCCTTGGAACCTTGGGTATCCTGGTGTCTCACCATTCTTGATCCTTCTAAAGAACGCCTTGAACGCTTTGTCCACCCGCTTGATGACATCTTGTAGAACGTGAGAACCGATATCCTGATACTCCGTTCGTACTTCTGCTTTGATCTCAGTGAGAGATCTCATCTGCTCAAAAGCACTGATAGTTTTCTTGGCATACTTATATGCCTCTTTGCGCTCTTGCAAAGCTGCATTGTAGAGTTCTCTACACCTATCAAGTGTCCATTGGAGAGAAATAGCTTGCTTTTGCGTTGGGTACAGACGGTACTTATACGCCTTCATTATGCTTGCCCTCTCCTTTCCGCTTGAGACTCTCTTCAATGAGCCACAAGACCTCTTGATTAAATGACCGTCGGTGAAACTTTGCACTCTCACGCACTCTTTCAAGTAGCGCAATCGGAAAGTATACTGACATCTTTTGAATAGCCTGTTTCATAGAGTTACTATACCTCTATAGTAACTCTATGTCAAGCGTAAGCAAACTTCTGGCTAAAGCCACGGATAAACCCGCCTATCCGCCTGGATTAAAATCGCAACGGCTTGCGGCGGGTTCCCGTTCCTGGTCAAGCATGCGTGTTTGTATGAATATCTTGTGTGTTTTGAAAATTGGTCATTATTCATAGCAAACAGACTTGACTTTTATACAAATGTATAATACAATAAGAGTGTACCAAGTGGGTACGACAAATTGAAAGAGAGGGCTAAAATGGCACATCAGTTCAAAAGATTTGATACAGTTAGTTTCGTAAAAGATGGTCAGACAGTTGTGTGTGAGGTTGATGGATATACTTCAAGTGGCATGGTAAGGCTTGTCACACAAAAAGGTGGACTCATGAGTCCACGCCATGAGCAAGAGTTGATGCTGGTAGAGGCTACCCCTGAGAAAGGCGCTACCAAGAATTTTAAGGAAGGGTTCAGATGGGTCTGCTTAGAGTGTGGAAAGAAGCATAGTTCTCACGTCTGTCCCGTATGTGGGAGTGATGAGTACGCTCACAACACGGGTGTGGATACCGATGCTTCTATCTTGGCAGAGGCTGGCCGATCCGAGCGATATTATCCAGGTGAGTAAATTGAAAGAATGAAAGAGAGATTTCAAAAATGTCTAAGATCCTAAAGACTATCACGATATCTGAGGACGAGTACCTTCATGATGAAGGTCTTGCATCAGAAAAAACAGTTACGCGATTTATCGTAGAGGTGAGAGTTCCACAAGAGGAGGATCAGACACAAGGAGGATTTAAAACATTAGCCGAAGCGGAAGAATATGCTTCTGATGTAGCAAAAAGGCCCTTGAAACCAATTAAAAACATGAATGATCTTATGAGGAAGAGATGAAAACAGTTAAAGAGCTTTCTGTTGAGTGTGGCGTGCATCGGGTCACACTCAACAAGGCCATAGGCCGTAAAGTTATACCAGCCCACAAGTCCGGCGATATCTGGCTTATCGATGAAGAGTCAGAGGAGTTTAAAGCGTGGCTAGCAGGCTCAAAGACTGGTAGGCCACGTAAAAGCAAGCCCCTGTAGCAGTCAGGGGCTTTTTCATGTCAAGCTACAATGCTGTTCTAATCGCAAGTGGTGCAGGTGGCACTGGTGGCACTGGTTTGCTTAACGCGTTTACAGCAGCCTCTATAAATGCACTGAGTATCCCATCATCCGGTACAGGCAACTTGAATGTCTTGAAGAAGGACTTCAGCATGACCATAGCGTGATCCTTCTTCTCAGTGTTCGAGCTGGCCCCAAATTGTTGCTCGACCATAGCAACCGCGACACTGGCCCACTGCTCGACATATGCCCGTTGCTGAGCAGGCAAGTGGACAAGGAGAAGGTGGTAGAAGTAGCCTAAAATGATGACGATTATCGGGACAAGGTAGGGTATAAGGGCGGTGATAAGTTGTGTCATGGTTGCTCCTGACGGCGCTTTTTCGCCTCTTCAATAGACTCACGTGTGATACCAAGCCGCCGCATCATCTCGAATTGACCAAAGACGTAGACAACGTTCGATATACCAATGACAATGAATAGGCGCGTGAAGAGAGCTTCTATGCTATCGCCTGATATTAAGTGAATAAGGTACGCTCCAATGATCGAAACGAGAAACATGCACGTTACTGTGACAACTCCAAAGTACACAATAATCTTTGTTTTCGAGAAAAGATGCGGTAGGATAATTCCAACAATGCTTGCGATAAGCATTGCAAGATCTGACAAGCTGTACATGTCTCAGCCTCATTTGGGTAGCATATGCGGTACGACATACGAGATGAGAGCAGCGATGATGGCGACAACAACCCATTGAACGATATTGAACTTGAGGTTCATCTTCTCCAGGATTTTACCGATATCAACGCCTTCCTTCTTGATATCTTTTATATCCTGTCCGTACTCTGCTGTTCTCTGGATTGTTGCTTTGAGCAACTCCTCAGTCCTTATTTGCTGTTCTACCAGCTTTTCTATGATAATTTCATGTCTTTCCAATCTTGGATCACTTCCATAGCCGTGTATCCCGTTCGTCATACATTGGTAAGGCCTCCAGCCTCAAGATGCTACGATGATCACCCACGAAACCAGGGCTAAGATACCAAGAATTAGCCAGATCAACCACACAAAGCCCAAGGTATCACGTCCCCTGTAACCCGGGAAGCCATACCCAACCAAGGATATGACAGCTACGAAAAGCATCATCACAGCGGCTGGCTCAAGACAATTCTGTAGAAAGTGCATAATGACCTCCTATGATAAATCTTTCACAACCTGTGCAATCTTTGCTTGCAGTGCAGCCAACTCCTGGGCAAGAGCACCGGGTTGTAGAGCAGCTATTTGTTTCTGTAGAGCGGCTATCTGAGTTTGAGCAGCGATTGTACGAGGATCTTGTTCAATATGGATAAGATAGACGCTGCCAACCCCCGGCGGTGCATCAACCAAGTGTGAAGGATCATATCTAAGAGTCCCGCGCTCGAACTCTTGTACGGTAACCCCGGGGTGTCCAGCAACTCCAATTTCTCCACTTTGAGGCAAGCCCAGGAAGCTCAGGCCGCAAAGTCCGCTACCCCCAAAGCTCTTGTAGAAGTCGAGTATCGCTCCACCTACAATCTTGCCATTAGTACACAGCCACGTTTTGTCCCCTACCGATGCTTTGAAGAATTGCGAGACGCCGGGGGTATTGATATCGATTGACATAGTTTCCTCCTCATTTCCTGATAAATAACTCCATAGTCCATCCCAAGGCCATGGCCCAGGACACCTAGAGCGATTTACGGGGTCCATTGAAAAATGCCCAGTAATCCCGCCCGAACTATCCGCAAAATGCTTAGGGATGTTATAGGTATCGCAGATGCACTTGATAACCTCAAAACCAACTTGAGCTTGAATATCGGTCAATTGGTCTGAATTATCGGTTGATGATTTGACGAACTCAATTGAAGCTGAGATCCAATTAGGGTTAACATTGTCATTCCACCATGCATCCCTGTGTACACCGTCACCAGTGGTACGGAAGCCAAGGTTAGCAGGCGTGCCACTGATAGGTCCGTTTGCCCAGGCCGCTAGACTCAAAGGAATTCCCTGAACAATCTTGCCAGCCTGGTCTATGACGATGTGAGCACTGGCTTGCACATCGCTAGATGCAAAGTAGTTCCCGATGTTTTCCGCGCTAGAGCCGCCTGCTGTTCCATGGATAAGGACATAGTTGATGCTATACCCCTCACGGCTCATGCTCTTGCTGGTGTAGTCAATCTCTTGAGCTGCATCCAGCCAACCCTGACTATCGAATTGCATGTAAACCTCCTATACTCCACTAGGGAGCGGTAGAACCACAAGTATTATCGGATTACCTTTCCCATCGTCTACGTGTACTATGCGTCCAGATGCTAATACAACCTTTATCCACATCTTCCAACTATCAGCTACCGCAACATCAGCAGTTTGATATGCATATGAAGCTCTACCATTGTCCAATGAATCGATACTCCAAGGTCCCGCGCACGTATGAAAGATAGTTGGGTCACTTACAGACTGCATAACCATAGTGATAGTTGCGCCTAGAATACTGAGATACCCATTCAAGTGCAGAACTTGAATAACAAACGCATTTCCTGTATCTAACTGATATATAGGTGAATAGTCGTTTATGGGAACTATTAGTGCTGACATGCCTTATCTCCTTTCCTTACCTAACATAGACTTTTGCATTGCCACCTCTCACATAGACCGTCGCATTCGGCACAAGTGGCACGAGCGCACCGCCACTAAGATTGCCTATCAGCGTGCCGTACGCTGCAAACGTGACTACGAGAGCGGCTTGCAAGGAAAGCGTGCCTGATAGCGATGATGTACCAGCAAGCGTGATAGCCAGTGCTGTCCGCAAGCTCATAGTTCCTGCTAGCGTGCCTTGCCCAGCTATAGTCGTAGCAAGGCTTGTCCTGAGTGCGATATTGCCAGCGAGTGAGCCTGTTCCTGGTAAGGTAGCGACAAGGGCAGTAGAGAGGCTTGCATTCCCCGAGAGCACACCCGTTCCTGCTAGCGTTCCCGTGAGGCTTGTGCTAAGTGTGGGTGTGCCGGCCAGCGTGCCTGTTCCGGTCATCGTCACCGCTAGCGACGCTTGCCCCGTGAGTGAGAGCGTTCCGGCCAGCGTGCCTTGTCCTGCAAAAGTCGTGGCGAGTGCCGTCTTTAGCGTTGGTGTCCCTGAGAGCGTTCCCACACCAGCGAGACTAGCAGTTAGCGATGTGGCTAGAGAAAGCGTCGGGGTAAGAGTCCCTGTCCCAGCTAGGGTACCTGCTAGCGCAGTGGCGAGCTGAGGGCTGCTAGCTGCTAATGTGCCCACGCCTGCTAGTGTTCCCGTGAGTGCCGTCTGTGCTGAGAGAGTTGGTGATAGCGTGCCTGTCCCTACCAAAGTTGCAGAGAGCGACGTAGCTAGTGATAGAGTGGGAGTGAGAGTCCCTACACCAGCCATAGTCACCGCAAGAGAGATATTCCCACCAGCCGATAGGGTGCCACTAAGCGTTCCCACGCCAGCCATTGTGACAGAGAGTGCCGTGCCGAGGGAAGGCGTAGCTGAGAGTGTGCCCACGCCTGCAAAGGTAACACTTGCAAGTGACACAGAAGCTGATAGCGACGGTGTGAGCGTACCTACCCCAGATAGCGTGGATGCAAGAGACGTTGCAAGCTGTGGGCTAGCGGCGGAAAGAGTACCACTACCTACAAAAGTCGTGGCAAGTGCTGTATTAGCTGAAATTGACCCCGTGAGCACGCCCGTTCCTGAGAGTGTCACCGATGAGAGAGCGAGAGCTGCGGAGGGCGTGCCTGCTAGTGTACCGATGCCTGCTAACGTCGCTGATAATGCTGTGCTGCGTGAGATAGTCCCTGTTAGCGTTCCTGTACCATTAAAGGATACAGAGCTAAGTGCAAGGGATGCTGAGAGAACTGGTGTAAGTACACCAACCCCGGGAAGTGTCGCAGAGAGGGATATTGCGATCTGAGGGCCAGCAGCAACTAGCGTGCCGACGCCTGCTAAAGTAGCTGAGAGTGCGACGGTAGGTATAGGTACGCGCCGGACTGGACCACCAAATGTACGTAGTCCATACCTTGCTCTGAATCGGACGGGACCACCAAATGTACGCAGTCCATACCAATTCAACCCGCTTAGCGATACGGGAAAGAAATTAGCACTATAGTCACTAGCTGATGATTGAAGTGCAGCATATGAAGCTTTTTGTGTGTAATCTGTATGAAGTAATCCAAAATTCTGTTCTGGATCAGTTGTGTCCGTGCCGTCATCCACAAGATCATAAATACATGCTATAAGAACATACTGATAACTTTCATGCATTATTTTTGTATAGACACGTCCGGTATATATTGCTTGATTTGCTTCAGTAGTACTCCCTGATCCGGTATGCGTCGGCCATCCTACCTCACTCACGATGATTCGTTTATTGCCATCTCCATTGCTATTCATGATAGATTTGAGGTTATCAAGTTCGTTAAACGATGGCGGAAAACTTGTAAAGTCTGGACTTACAGGCCATGAGTATGGATGATAGCCAACATAATCCATATAGTTTTTTGCACCATTTGCATACATCTGTGCCAGGAATGTCTCTGGTGAGATAGCACCTGTGGGGGACATGCCACCGCTCATAACTTTTGCATATGGAGATACCGACTTAATAGCAGTATATCCCGCTTGCATCAGGGAGGTATAAGCACTCGCACTAGCAGATGGATACCAATTCCCGTTAGAATTTTGCTCGTTACCGATTTCATAGAGGGGGATCTGTCCCTTATAACGAGCCGCTACAACTGATATCCATGCTGCATAATCTGCTGGCAGTGGCGGTTGATTTGAAGGCGTTCCATACCATGTAGGAACATGATATTGCGTCAAAAGACCTATAATCTGCATACCACGCGAAAGGATAGCATTTACAATAAAATCGTAAGTGCTAAAATTCCACGTTCCTGATGTTGGCTCTAGGGTATTCCAATGGAACTCTTGCCTTACCCAGTGGACACCAGCCGCTTGCATCAGATTTAGTTGCTTGTTGGCATCTGCCTGAGATAGGCCTTCCAAGTGCGATGAGATGCCAATAGGATTAATTCGTGGTGCTTTTGTCATCTATTAAGAAAAACCACCTGAAATGAGTGCGTACAGCTCAATCAAAAGCACGCTATCAGCTACTGTACCTGCTGTAGAAGGCAGCACTGTTAGGTTCGTAGCACTCGTTTGCATAATAGCTCCTAGTCCCGCAACTGCCATTGTACGAGTATGCACGCTATCAGCTACGGTATCAAGGAATGCCAGCCAGTATACGCCAGGAGGCAGTACAGCATTCGCAGTCAGGCTTTTTGTGAACATTCCACCCGCCGCTGCGTTTGCCCCCGTAGACCCCAGACGGTTATTGGGTGCTCCATTTGTTCCCGTGCTATCATAGATCCCCAAGTCGCAGTTTCCAGTAGGGCTACCTGAAAACCATGTCCTCATTTGTGCAATGGTTACTTGTGTGTTAATGGTTATAGGAGCAAAAAATGCCCTGCCTGCTGTTACCGCTGCTGCTACCTGCGCGTTTTCAGCGCCTGTTACTCCTAAAATTTGTGGCACAATACCACCTGTATCAACTGAAGTGGCGTAACCCATCATGCCTCCTGTACTTGTTGGTTGTGGCATATTTTACCTACTTTCCGAAAATGTTTGGTGTAAAAGACGCATTGCCAGTTGCTACCCATCTGAAACGCCCTGTTGTTCCAAGGGACTGATTATACGCCAGTCCAGGCCCTACACTTGTGCTTATCGGATTTGTGGTAGAGGTGAGTACGGCGGTTTGCCACAAAGGGTAGTAGATACCGTCCGCTCCTTTACGTTCCCAGAAGAACTGTAGATTAGTTGTGATCAATGTCATCGTGATATCAATAGAAATTTCACGCAATTTACTTACATCGATATCACCGCTATTGTTGGAGCCGACTGTAGTTTGAGCAGTCGTGAAAAGCACCGTAGTGGACAAGCCAACAAGCGCACGCCCTCCCGAAACAATACCCGCTAATGTAGCCAAATCGACAATATCATTTGCCGCTGCTTTGATTGCCGCTTTGCCTGAAGAAACAATACCTGCAAGCGTGTCGAGATCGGTCTTTGAAGCTGCTGTACTTGTATCGATTGCAGCAAGATGACCACCTTCTGTAGCAGGGGATGTTGGTATTTTGTTCGTGTTCGTGACGATGGTATCTAGGTCGGTCTTCGAAGCCGCTGTAGCTGTGTCAATCGCGGCAAGATGTCCCCCCTCGGTAGCTGGTGAGGCGGGTATCTTATTGGTATTCGTGACGATAGTGTCTAAATCTGCTTTTGCCGCTGCAAGGTTGCCACCGCTCTCTAGTGCTAATGTTGACGTGTTAAGATTCGCCCCTGCATTGGCTGTCACCGTACCCTGAATAGGCACAATCACCGTTTTGAACGTCGCAATAGCTGCACACCAAGCATTGCTTCCGGACAAAGTAGCACCCGGTGTGAGAGATGTGTTCTGAGTATGCAGCCGTGATTGAGCTTCAAAACTTACCAAGTTGCCACCTACAGGTGAGAGCGTACCTCCTGTATCATTATTCCAGTTTGCGCCGGGCGTTACCGTGCCACCTCCCGATGCAATCACGACGAAGGCCAGCTCGTTGGGAACGGCGGTAACAACTGCTCCTGTTGATACCGATGTTGAGCCTGCATTGCTCCCTGTACTCACTTGGTCGAGAGCGCCGGGCCACGTGATGAGTCCGAACACCTCATCGATTTGTACGCCGATCCCTGTATTTACACTACTGCTACCCGCTATGGTCACAGTGACAGTGTTAGTCCCTGCTAGGATGCCTTTCCCGTTTGATCCTACAGAGTAGAATATCGCAGCTTCGAGCGTTGTTGACTGCTGTGCAGGGCTACCAGCTTGTAGGTAGACATTGCCAAGCGTGTCTGTGATGGTCAGGGTGATGTTCGCGCCTTCTATCTCGCCCATGCCAACGCGGACAACAATAGAGTTGCCAGCTATGTTAGCGTTGGGGAAAGCGCATGTGAGTACTTTCCCGCCAGCTCCCGTGACTGCATGGTTGCTCTGAACAGTGATGGGACGCAAAAATGACATCACAGGGACAGAGGACTGATTGCTAAACGAGTCCTGATAGGCCCCTGGTTCTGCCACTAACGCAGGAAAGGTATTATTTTCCTTTGAATAGACCGTACTAGGCGGAATAGTCAAGCTTCCGTCTAACGGCTCATTGCCGAACACCATAGGTGTGTTGCCTCTCTTTGGTGCTTATACACTAACTAATCCAAATTGAAGATCAAGCTTCCGATAGCAAAGCTAGCTACCACACCTACGCCTATTGCCTGAGAAGTGATGGCAGACCACAACCACAGGTTACCTGCTGTAGACGCATCAAAAATCCCTACACCAATTATGTTTCCCCACGTGGCTGGCGTTGGTGCTGGAAAAGTGATAACTGCTGCATTACTAATCTGTGTTGATGTACCAGAGCCAGAAACAATCGCCGACCAACCCGAGGATGCGGTGATAGGTTGTCTCGCATAGGCATTGCCAGACACCTCAGTAGATCCATTAGAGGTTGCTGCGTCTGAGGTAGGGTTGGTAGTAAAAAGCCCGACATAGTACGTCGCAACTGTGGCCTGCCAAGCACCCGCTGCCGTGGGCCATGTTGTTCCTTTGAGCAAGTTGAGTATGTTTGTTTGTGCTGGTGTTGTTAAGCCTGCCATGTCTTATTCTCCTTATGTCTTGTACTACATGATATATCCGAAGATGTACCAATCCTGTAAAACGATATTAGATGCATTTTTCCTGATTTTCAACTACTGCCTCCCATAGGCGATATAGCATCTACAATACTTTTTATGGTTGGGTGAGTTGCCTCAAGTGCTTGTGTCTGTGTTGTGATGTACTCTGCAAACGTACGCAAGAACTGAGATATCACTACAACCTTGTCAGTATTTGCAGGTGTGCTCTGTATCTGATTGATCAGATTAAAGCCATCGGGCGCAAACTGATTAGCTTGGATTTTCTGCATGTCTAGCTGGGCATTGCGGCGCTTCACCAGGTGTTGCAATGCGGCTCCGAAGCTAGCAGGTACTAGTCCAAGCGTTGCTAGTGCTGCTTCAGCATCGGCTATATCCTGTTGATCTTGTGCAAGTGTCATTCAAGTTTTACCTCTAAAAAGCTTCTAGAAACATCTTTTGCCAACTACCAAGCGATGGGCCATCTACCGCCGTAATTTGCCAGTAATAGAGCATTGACATCTGCCCACTAGCCGTGACGATGACAACAGTCAGATCCATAGCTGTGATGAGCATGGATGCATCGAACAACCCAAGCTCTGGGATGAAAACAGGGATGTACTGGCCGACTGACAACCCTGTACGATTGGTTTGACAGGTCAAAGTTCGGCCTATCACTCCAAACCGTTGCAATGAAGCGTCTCCATAGGCTTGAGCAGCCGATACAGTGAGATTTTGCGATGATACGTCCTCCACAACTTCTACAATGCCACTGCCACCCGTGAGAGCCGCGTATTGCGATTGTGAGGTGGTATTCGGGAAACCGCCCGTGTTGTTGCGAACAACCTCAGTTGTGACTTGTCCTATGTAGCCGATGGTGAAAGAGTCCACGAATGGCTGTAAGAGTGTACCGGATGCGTCTTGGGCAAGGCTATTCGACCCATAGGCATAGTAGAAGTCTTTCTGTGTGTCTATCCCTTTTTGCCCAATGGTTTTTACTTGCCCGTTGATTGAAATAGTTGGGATACCTTCAGCTACAGGGGCCTGGAGTGACCAAGAAGTGGACTTCCCATCACCTGGATGAGTTTCTTGGATGATCTGGGTATCCATGACACCTTGTAAGATTTGCCTATTCCTATAGAGATCTCCCGAATTCTCGACTTTGAGATTGCTATCCAGCAACACATCATTGCTTGTTAAAATCCAGGGAGCGGGTAGAGCGATACGAGGACCGAACAGCATTTCTTTGCTTGGGTCAATTTGCCAATTGCAATCCGACCGCTTCCCAAGGTCATCACAATTGGCAGAAACGGCCTTCCTCCGGTAGTCAGCGGTATCCACTAGTGCTCCGAGGGCGATATTTGGATGCAAAGCTGCTAGGGTAAGATCTGTCAACTGTGGTGTTTGGGTTGGATCGGTTGAAGACAGGGTTACGCGGGTGTAAGAATTCACCCCAGATAGCGACTGTCCCTGTGGTTGAATGCGGAGATTGTAGAAATGGGCAGTACCAGATGCTTCAATGAGTCCAGCTTTACCAGGGCCAGCTAGACTACTATCAGTCGTGTTGATCAAGGTATTCACATTGTCATCCAACCACACCTTTACAGATGTTCCCACCATCAATACATGAAGCCGATGATACGTTCCTCTGATAAAGCTTATTGCAACATTAGAACCGATCTGTGTTTTTGTGTTTGCAACGACTTTGTAGAGCTGGATAACATTGGTTAAACCTGCGTTGGAAGAGGCATCATAGATATCCAGGCCGTAGAAATTAGAAGCATCGGATTGTCTCCACGCCAGTCCTCCACGATCAATTTGATCCGTGTCAACGATAAGATCAACATCCTTGTTTGAATTGGAAGGTTGGGGAACAAGAGGACCGACTGAATAAAAACTACCAGGATCGCTCTGATTGTTGTATTCAGTGCCTAACCAACCCGATGCACGTACACTATTGGAATACCGGACCTCATCAATATACCCTTGAAAGAAACCAGTTATCCAAGCCTTTCCGCCGATGCGGAGTGGGTTAGTTACAGCTTGCGGAGTAACGCTCGACTGTGAAATATCTTGCACACCATTAATGTACATAATGACCGTGCTACTAGCATAGGTGACATCTATTTTTGTCCAGGTGTTTAATGGTATCTGGCTAACAGAAAATTTATCCTGACTTGAAGCAGGCCACCACCAGAGACGCCCTGTGGTGTCTATGCCGATGATGTACCCATTCGTATTTCCGCTCTCGTTCCGATCAATGATCGTTGCACCATAACTCCCAAATGCAACTGCAAATGATGCCTGGTTAAACGAACTTGGATTAATCCAGAAACTATAGGTAAGCGTGGTTACGGTGTTAAGAGAAGCATTATTCGCGATATTTACATAATCTGACGTGCCATTGTAGGAAAGAGACCGCCCAACTTGTCCATCTGATGCAATTAAGTTCGTATTTTGTTGGGCAGTGCCGTCGTTAGCATTAGAAGTTGAGTCATTTACAGTCGTAAGAGCAGCATTGTCATACGCATGCATAACCAGTTTAAAATTACTATCCCATACACCCGTAACGAATTCTTGAGAGGTGGAGATAGCTGGATTGCCAAAGTACATGTAGAAAACGGTATCAACGGTATGGGAAACAGTAGCTACGCTAACCCACATGAATATTTCGCCTGCTACCGGATCGTAACTCTCAATCTCGAAGAAAAGAGCGCCTGACTCAGTAGCATCAGCGAAAATAATATCATAGCCATTTACATTACTGACTAATCCTCTATTAGCTATATTTGCAAGATTTGTATCTGTGATATGAACGAGGACAGGGAAGCTTGACAGGTCGGAACTACCCGCGATTTTTGTATGATCAATGGTTAACTTCTTTTTATAGGAGTATCCTGTGTTAAACCACACAGGACTTGAGAGCTGCATGTCATTGGTGCCACCTGAAGCAGTGACACGACTGTTTGTGGTATCCCATACCCATGTACCCGCGCTTCCCCCTGTCCTTGCAAGGTGAACATAGTTGAGATGAGAGTCAACTGCAAAGGTGTCTAGGAATGGCAAAGGCTGCCCAGATATACCAGCTATCGGACCACCATTATTGACGTTAGTCCAAGATCCTGATCCCGTTGGGGATGTAGCAACGGCTACGCTAGTGTTTGGTGGAGTTACTACATCCCAATTGGCTACAGTATTTCCAGCTATCAGCGCATTGGACAAAGAAAGAACGGGTGATATACGGGTGCCGGAACTGCTAAATCCTCCCAATATCCTAGCAACAAAACCTTGAATTTGAGGCATACTAGAAGCTGAAGCGGTTGTAAGCGTGATCCGAAATTGAACAGAAATACCAGAAAGAGACTGACCAAGTGTCAAACTTTGGATCAATCCTCCATTTGTGACAGTCTGCCAAGACGATCCACCACTTGTTGTGCTCTCTACTAGGATATTGGTAGATTGATTGCCTTGCGATACATCCTCCCAAGAAACAACACTTCCGCCATATATCGCTATTGATGTCAGAGAGGTGGAAGGTGATAGCCACGTCCCGGACAGCCCTGTTACTGTTGTTCCAAAGTTATTAAATTGTCCCTGATAACCTGCACTGGCATTAGAATTTGAGGACCGGAAACCAATATTGCCCGCCGCAGAATATGTACCGTCTGTTGCATTAACAACAAGTACTTCATCAATGTACGCCTTATGCGACGATCCAATAAATATTACTTTTAACCTATGCCAAGATGCACTTGTGATACTTATTGTTCCTGTTGATCCTACCTGGGTTGGAGCAAAATTAGAGGAAGCGCCAGCGTTATTTGATCCTTTAAAAATCTTTACTGTTGTCATTGTGCATTCTACGGTATAGGCATATGTTCCATCGTAGTTGCTCCATCCCGTTGTCCTGTAAACAATGCCATTCTTGCCCGTTGATGGAAGATCAAGATAGACATCCGTTTCAACAATCGCATCGCCCCATGTGCCCAGGAAATCACAACGAGAGCGACCTTCTAGTGAATTGCCCAGCTCTATCCATAGGTGCATTTGGTTGACGTGATGCCTCACTGTTGTAGGGCTAGGACCGCCTCCTACACCATTTCCAAAGATTGTCAATCCGGACATGTCCGCAAGATTAAAGTTACGAATAGCACCGAAAAGCAAAAGAATAGAGGATGGGGCTTGTGTATTCGTAAGTGTGCCGCCTGCCCACTGGCCTGATGTTGTGGCACTAACGGTTATGTCTGATTTTGTGGAATTATAACTTGGATCAAGCACCAATTCCAAGAAATTTAATAATGGCTGTTGTGGTTGCGGATTGCCCAGAATATCAAAAGCAGGCTGTTGTTCTGGAGAGGCTCCAGCATTTTGAGTAAAACTCTGGAGAAACTGGACAGTCTTCCCTGAAACAGAAAGCCCCGCTGGCAAATCTGGGAGCGCAGTATTATTCACACAATCAATGTAACTATTGCCCCCATCAATACTATAGGAGAGATTAAAATCATAGTTTGGGGGTAAGCTTGTCTCAAATGAAATAAATGAGTCTTTTACTATTTTGACAGGATCAATGTTATAAGCAGGCGACACACGATTTGACACAGAGCAATCATAAGTAGGGACTACTGTACACGAAATATTGGAATACCCACCATTTTGAAGCAGTTGCGGAGGATTAACGTTTAATGTGCCTCCAAAGAAGGTATTAACTGTACTATTTGAATTATCTGTCCAGAAAATATTTTTAATCCATCCGGTATATGTTCCTAATTTATCTCCCTCGCATGCAACCGTCATATACGCTATGGACTTGCCTACAAAATTATCCATCAAAAATTTTCGATGATACCACACACCTGTTGCAAATCCTGTCAAATCATTATTTGGGTGTGGAGGAAAGTTTTGTGCGTCGTAAAAGAGATAAGACTGAGCAGCATCACGAAGCGACGTGCCATCGGTAAAGACAATATCCACTCCAATTTGGCCGGACGGAGAAGATGGATCAATCCAAATATCATACTGGAGATACCGACTTGAGATAACAGAAAATGATACCCCCACATAGATTTTCATATAGAAATAACTTTTTTGAGTATTTGATGTGGATTGTGTGCCTCTAATCCGAATAGCATTCGTCGCAGACGGGCCGACTGCATTGTTAGCAGCCGTCATATTGGTCAGCGTACCCGCGCTAAAGTTCGATGTCTTATTTTCCAGGATAGTGATAGCATTGCCGGCAAGAGCAAGTTCAAGATCTCCACCCAGATTGTTAGTAGCAACGGTTCCTGATAGCGTCCCTTGCGCAAATTCCGCTTGTGTATTGTCTTCCCTGATAGCGTAGTTCGCTGTTATACCATCTCCAGAAAGGACATCGTTCACCATGCCAGCGACTATCACACCTGAGTACTGCTTATTGTAAACGCGATTTGTCGTTCGTTCATCTGCTACCTGATGCATATCATTGCAATCAATATCATGCAGATAAACAGGTGATCCATCTAATCTATGCTTCACAGAGGAATGAACTGTTCCGGTAAACTTAATGGTTGTTGCAGAGTCAACCATTGCAACTTGTTGTCCTTTTTGAAACGCAAAAGCATTTGTTGGATCAAGAACCGTAAATGATAGTTTTGTTCTCTGTTCGATAGCAGGGCCAAACTTAAATGTTCCTGCTTTAATGTCATAAGCGACACTATTGATAGTAACGGTAAATGTGAGAGGTGTTGTCATTTCTTTAGCCCATGCCCTCTCAGCTCTCGTTTTACATTGGTCATCACAGTATCAGTGATTTGGCGTCCATCGAGGTAGTGGTAATGCTTTTCCTCGATCTGAACAACCACAGGACCGTTACCAGAGCTAGACTTGGTGTTAGCCGTTCCTACACCGCTTCCTGCTGATATGCCAGCGGTCTTTACACTGAGGGCAATCGGCTTTGTGATGTTGTCCAGAGCGGTGTTGAGCAAGGGCATACCATTTATCATGCCCTTGGCAACTTGATTTGAGATTTCTGCGCCTTGCTCTGTTAGATCCTTAAGTGCTCCAATTTTAGCTGGTGAGTGGGGCAAATGATCACTGATAAATTGAGTTACCGCCCCTATTGCGCTACCTACGGCACCTATTGCCCCTCGTATGCCATTCGCTATTCCATTCACTATATTTGCACCTGCATTAGTTGCATTAGTTATGATGGTATTCCATAAACCACTTATCATTCCAGGAAGCGTATTTAAAAATCCCATCACTTTTCCAGGCAGTTGAGCAAACCAGTTCCACACACCAGTAACCAAGGCAAGTACTTCCTGGACAGCTCGAATGTTGAGCTGAATGAACCAATTGATAGCACCATTTACCATATCAGGAATAATGGAATGACCGACAAGGGAGTTGTAGAGACTAACAAAAAATCCAATCACTCCCTGAACAAAACCAGACACCAATCCCCAAATAGTGCCAAATGTCGCTTGAAATGCTCCAACCATTCCTTTCCACAATCCACCCAAGACATTGAGTATTCCTTGCCAAATTTGACCAAGCGCTGGCCCTAAATCTTTGAAATTACCCGTAAAAATATCTATTATGACACGAACTACACCTGTAACAATTTGAATTATTCCTGTTATCGTTTGGATAAACCCTGCGATAATTGTTGCTACACCTGTTACAAATGCCCCTATTCCCTTTGCAAGTCCAGTGATAACTCCTATTAGAGAAGCAAACACTAAAAGGAGAACACCGCCTATAATACCTCCAATAATCATAAAAAGAGGTGACAAAGGCTGTAAAGCTGCCCATAATTGTTGAAATGCTGGTAAAAGCTGTGTTTGCCATACAGAAACGAGATTTTGCCATATTGGAACAAAAACAGACGCAAGAAATGCACCAACATTTTGCAGTACAGGCCATACTTTTGTCTGTATGATATTGCCTACTTGCCCTATAAGATCATGGAAAGGTTTTACGTTGTTATAGAGCCAGATAAATCCAACTACTAATCCTGCTATAGCGCCCCCAATCAAAATGAAAGGCCATGCCGCCGCTATAAATCCAGCCGCTGCTGTCCAGGCCGCCGCCGCTGCGAGGTAGAATGCAAAAACTAAAGCCCCGCCGATAAGTCCAGCAACTATTGGTAAAGCAATTTGTAGGGCCGCTAAGGCTGCATGATTATTCTGGAAAAACGTGATAATATTTGTTCCTACACTCACGACCCCGCCTATAGCATTAGAAAGAGCATCAAAAGCATTTTCTAGAAAGTGTGATGATATGAGCCAATTGCCAAACTGAGTGATAATTGGCATGATTTTAGATAATAATTCCCCCACTTTGGGAAGCAGCGCCGTGCCAAGCTTGATCCCCATTGTCTCCACAACCTCACGGGCTTTATCCATCTGGAAATTGAAATCTTGCTGTGTTACTGCCCATCCTTGAATGGAATCACCGCCTGACTTTACTGATCCAGCAATATTATCCACATTGCTCTTGAAAGTCGCCATGTTAGCCCCTGTGAGGCCTAACACAGCCGCAAGTGATGAAGAACCGCCTGTGATATCTTTGAGTGCTGATGTGTACGCCGCGCTTCCCTCTGGGAACTTCGTTTTCAACTGATTGGTAATCATTTCCAGAGCACCGGGCAAGCTCGTTTTCATCTTAGTAGATACATCTTGGGCGGAAAGACCAATGGATTTTAGGACAGCCGCGCCTTTAGAAGATGGGGCCTCAAGAGATAAAATCATGGTTTTGAGGAAAGTAGCAGATTGTCCAGCGGGAATCCCCTGACTTGTCAAGGTAGACATAGCCGCGCTGACATTGTTCAATGAAATACCTGCCGATGAAGCGAAAGGCAGCACGCTTTTGAGAGATGCGGCTAATTCCCCCATCGTTGTCTTGCCGTTTTTCATTGTAGCAATGAGATCATTTGTTGTTTCAGCGGCTTGTGATACAGGAATGTGATAATCAACCATAGCGGTCGTGAGGCCATTGGATACATCTTTAAGAGATGACTGCCCTGTCTTTGCGCCTTCAGCAGCATTCTTGAGCACATTCAACCCATCTGCACCGTGATAACCCGCTGACTCAATTTGAAGCATACCTTTTGTCAGATCCGTTGTGGCGGTACCTGTGTCCACAGCCATTTTTAGAATGCCATCACCGACCATCTTCAGATTGCTATGCAGCTCGTTGCCACTTGTCTCAAGTCCCGTTATGCCTTGCTGAAAATCCGCAGCCATTTTTGTTGAAGCAACGCCTATACCAATAAGAGCTGTACCAGCCAAGACCGCCGCGCCCGTCGCGAAATTGCGAAGTGCCGACGCGCCCGATTCAGCAGATTGATTCACACTCTTCATGCTATTAGAAGCAGCTTGTACACCTGATGTTAATTTTGAAACATCAGCTACATATTCAACTACTAATTGCGCAAGGAGTGGCATTTAGTTCCCTTCTTCCGCTCTATCACGGTCAATCGCTGCAATTAAATCATCGGTGATATCTTCATTGTCTTTATCTGAAGTTTTCCCGTCCATTGCTTTTTTTGTATCTTCATCCTCAATTGAGAATATGGCAGCCCAATTAGTGATCTCACCGCTTCCCATGCGCCCTAACATCTCTTCTACTGTCATACCACCAATTGTAGCTGTTATTCGATGGTATAACCGCCGCTCTCCACTGTGTTTTCCTCTAAAGTAGGTTTTTTTTCCTCAATGTCCTCTTCACGCAGTCCAGAAAGCTCCGAAGCAGGCTTGTTGAGAAGCTCAAGAATGCCACCAGGGCCTTCATTCAAGGGCATAATATCTCGCATATCGGTAAAGATCTGCTGTCCAGCTTTTGGATGAGCAGGAAGCCCATTCACACCAGGAAAACGATGATAATTTGGATCATCTGGAGAAGGCGGAAACTTTGGATCTGGATACCGGATGGACAAGATAGTCATCATCGGGTAGAGCTTAACCAGGTTGACTTTTGCTTTCTTGCCCTCAATATCAGTACAATCCTGCAACAGCTTGGATCGCTCCTTGCCTTTAAGCTCACGAACGGTAACCCATCTTCCACTTCCTCCCCATCGTTCAACCCAAAAAGGCTTTTGCTGAAGCGGCGTCTCAAATGCTAATTGTCTATAATCATCAAAATCTTCTGACATATCTGTAAACTTTCTGACTACAAGAGTGATAAAGATGGTAATTAGTGCCGTTAAAATGACACCCATTAACTTACTGCGAGATAGAGCGGCCCATCAATCTTGAAATCAAGATCCTCCATCTCAAGATCCTTCAACGGCACTTTCATGCTGTCCTTTTGTAATTTGCAATAGCACTCCAATCTAGGTAACCCTGTTGTTGCATCAACTACAAGAGAAGCAATAAGCGTATCGTCTGTAGTGATTGTCACGAGGTTGACATAGGTGTTGTCAACCAAGAATTTATTAATCTTGATCGTTCCCCCAATCAAACCGCCCCTGTAGGTTTTCCAGCGTGTGGGAGTGCTTGTTGTCGTCATACACGTAGTTTCGCTGGTATCCCTGGATAAGTCAGGAGCCCACTCCAGGATGTCTCCAATGGCTGTAGCTAACAGGTACGCGCCTGATGCTATCCTGCATCCTACCGATGTTCCCAAGAATGCAGAATTGAAAGCAATCTTTCCGCCGACATACTGGATTGTGTAGGTTGTGCTTGCCCGAGTTGTCCAAGTAAATCCATCTTGAGGATTTGTAATAACCGCATCAGGACTTGCACCGCCCGTCAAACTATTTGTGGCGCGGGTGATATTAGCCTGTACTGAGAAACCAAGCGCACTCGTGAATTCAACTGTGTACGGGCCGCCAGCGCTTCCCGTCACCAGAACATTGCCAGCTCCAATACTTGAGAGTGCCTGCAATCGCGTCTGGACAGTTGACGCGGGGTCATTCCAGTTAATGGCAGCCGTTGTTTGCGCTCCGAACGTCAGTGTGTACGTGCCACCAGTCGGACCACCAGTAATCGTGATCGCCTGCACTTCGTTGCACTCGGCTTGGATTACAAAAGCCGCTGTTCGATCCCAGTACCGCTTGGTCGGAATAGCACTACAATTGAAATTCTGATGATCACCAAAATCAGTCAACGCCTGATTAGAAAATGCGAGATTGGGCGTACTGGTGAGCAAGAGCTGGCCGTGAGAGCCATGAGTAGACGTCATAATTCAGCTCCGATCAAGTGTATGTGACCGCGCCTGTGATCTTGAGCGCCCAATCAACCGTCTCCATGTCTTTGATCGGAGCTTTTGCAGCAAACTTGTCAACGATAGCTGAAAAGCCAAAGTTGTGCGTAGCATCTAGAAACAAAGACAAGGTAACTGGTGTATCACTGGTGATTGAATTCCAGAGTGCTAATTGACCGTTGGTATCAGTCATGTCCAAGCGACCATTAAACTTTGCAGACGCGCCTGCTAGACCGCCTGCAAACGTTTTCCAAGGAAGCGTTCCGGCTGCAAACTTGGTTGTTTCGCTTGTGTCCCTGTCAACATCAAGCTCCCAACTATCAATTTCCGCTACCGTATTTGCGCCTACTTTGACGTTTCCGCCTTTTCCATGTAGAGCTGCCAATTTCTACAACTCCTCTGTATTAACACGGTATCTCTCCGTATAATGCATTAAATTAACGCCTGTTGAGTCATCCTCTATCAACTCACCACTATCATATAAGCATGAAATACTTCTATAAGTTATTAATGTCAAATTTGCTTTGTGTAATGCTGAATGGACAAGATTGTGAAGCTGTAGTACCTCATATTTGCCTTTCTTTGCGCTCCATAAGTGCAATGTCGCTACAAGTTGTTGTCCTTGATTGCTGAATGTATCCTGCGTAACGCTATTTGTCTCGCCTAATTCGACGTAAGGAAATGGGAAGTTCAGCGGCGTATTGTTCATGTCCCTCACGCGAGACTTCCCATTGTCATCTGGAATAAAAGCAATGAGATTTGCATTATTCTGCAATATTATTGCTATTGCAGTCCATACTTCTACTTCAGATGTTGCCATACTATATCTTCATATTCTGCAATTCTTGCACTAAAGATTGTCTGTTTGCTTCAAATGCATTTAATAAGAACGGTCTATCATGCATCTTTCTAGTACCGTTATGAACAAACACTCCATATGGTACATTAGTACCTATTTGTCTTATAAGTTTGCGCTTATATATTTTTATAGATTTTTGCAGTTTTCCTGTAAGAACAGGGCATTCATCTTTTGCATCAGATTGTGTCAAATTTGACACAATGTCCAGAGCGTCCTCAGTGTTTATGGCAATGCGGTCGTTTGCTTGCTGGAAAAGAGCGGCGATATTGGGACCTTTAATCGTTACTGACATTTTTAGACTCCTTTACACGTACCCACATTGTCCTCCAATTCTCCTCATCCTCTTCTTCTATCTCCTTAAAATCATTCACAAGCCAGCGCCCATACTTCACACTCCCATCATCAAATTCAAGTTTAATTTGGCAATAAGGACCTGCTAACTTTGTTTTAAACAGACTGTTCTTTATGGAGTTGTCCATAAGGTCTCTGGAAATTGACCAGGATGTTACTGACTCTACAGTTTTTTGCAGCTTTTCAGTTATCCATCTTTTTGCATTACCTGCAAAAGGGAGACCTTTCCATTCATCAGATTCCATAAATTCTGCAAATGAACATGCTATTACTTCAATGGATGCCATCTTGAGTCTCCTCTGAAAGCTGTGCTGCTTCCACATTCTCAATTGCTTTTGCCAATTCTTCCCTGATGATTTGTCTAAGCAAATTTTGAAGCTCCGGGCTATCTTGAACAGCCTCAAAAGTTACTGTAACCCTCAAATCTGTGCTTGCCATTACAATATTCCCCCCAAAGTAGTCACTATCACGATTGCCTCTGAGAACACCGCGTATGACGACGGACCCAAAGGGTCAATCACCTTATAGATAGTGCCTTTCACCCTCAGCAGGCCTGATTTGAGCACCACAGTACCCAAGGGCATTGACACCTTTTTGATCACTTCACCAACGATCTGATTTGCTATCGCATACTCTTGAGGTGGCTTGTGGTCTACCACCATGCACTTGACGATTGCAACGACTACATAGGACGGGCTACTTCCTCCGAGCGGGTCAAGAGGCCCCTCATCCTGTGCTAATATGTCGCAATCATCTTTGAGAGCGAGATCCGCAGCTAAGTCTGCAATTTGTTGTAAATCAGTATCGTTGATTACTGGCATAGGTTATTATCCTTATTGCCCGCTACTCATATAATCTAAGGCAGTCGGCCCCATACTAATGCCGCTCTGTTGAGCTGAATTGTTTATGTCCGATCTCACCATGATGATTGATTTCGGGCGTTGCTTCATCCGGTGCTTAGCCGCAAGCTTCATCAGTAAATCAGCCGCTTGACTACGTTTGAAAGACTGTCCGCCCACAACAACATCGTAGCTGAGAGCCCACTTCGACGCCCAACGCTCCAATAAGTCTGCTGAAGCTCTATACACGTCGTGAATCTTTGCCGTAACCATCACTGGGGGAAAGATGTTTGATGAGAACTGGAAATGTCCAGCAATAGGCTCAACCGCTGAAGGCGTGACAGGAACGGTCAAGTATTGCTTCAGCACATAATCATCTTCAAACCCACCGTAAGGATGATAATAATTCAAATACTGAATAGTAGCCCCTGAGTACGTCGGTCTTGGAATAAGCGTTTTATTCACCACATCTTCCCTGCCTTCATCTAAAACCGCTTGAATGTCATCATCTGTGAATATCTGTCCACTGCCAAGAGGGAGCGTATCGTTTATAAGCACACGCACTCTCTGGATAAGAGCTGTCATGCTTGTACGAGATGCCATATACGCTTCCTCACTTTCAGTAGATTAAGGCCTACTAAGAACTATGTCGCCGAAGTAAGTTATAGTAGGCGTAGTTGGAGAACCTGAGAGCGTAGCCGACAATCGAACTTGAATTCCATTTACAACACTTGTGGGTGAAACTTCAAACGGGATAAAGATTTCTCCAGCTTGTGCAGATGCAGTAAGCGTGATTGGAGGTGCTACGAAATCAGGAAGCCATAGAGTAGGAACACCGTCATAACAAACATCAAGAGAAAAGGTCCATATACCACTACCAGATGCTTGTTGAGCAGCGCTGTAGATTACACGCGCTTTAAGTCCACGTCTTGGAGTTCCACCAGGGAGTATAAGAGCGGCTCCGTTAAATGTAGCCGTCTTAGTTACAGATGCCTGTAGAGCAACTAATGCATCAGATGGCATGGTATTCCCCCTTTTGTGCTTGCTTATTTTCCTGGACAGGAACTATCGGCTGTGTTTGTTCCTCTTCAGCGACTTTCCTCTTTTTCTCATCTTCCTGGACAGGATCAAAACCATGCAGATGACCGAGGTGAAAAATGATGCTTTCGAGCACCTTTCCAAGCTTTACGTCACTCTGTTTGACGCTATCAACTTGGTCTCGCAAATCCTGAAATTCATGATCTTGCATCTTAAAATCAGGTTGAATATCCTTTGGCATTATCATTCCTTTCAGGTATTTAGGCTACCTTCAACCCATACAAACGGCCAATAGAACGGGTAGATGAATTCATGAAGCCTACAGCCCAATTCAGATAGGTACGGAATATTGCGCCATTGTTGATGCGACCAAGATCCAAAGCTTGCATTTCTTTGAATTGCCAGCCATAAAAGTGGTTGAAACCATAATTCACAGCATAGATGGAAGTGTAGGTGCTAGGGCCAGCGGTGCCGTCTGAAGCCTCTGTGGAGGTAATGATACGAGTTGCTTGATCGGCCTTGTAGCCAGGATCACGGATGGTTGCGCCCTTGTATCGCTCCAACACACGATCAAACTGATCCTTGGACACGTCGAAACCACCACCAGTGCCTAATGCTCTGATAGCGAATGCGACACGCCTACGGAGTTGCTCGTTCATGTAGAGGATGACACCAGAACCGGAGGGGCTATCTACCGACCACAGTAGTTGGTCAAGGAATTCGAGAAGCTTATTTCCGTTTTGCTGAGTAGCTGGTGTGATCAAAGTAGCCTGTGTGAGGTCGAGACCACCACCATTGATGATGTTCTCAGGTCTTACCCCAAATGTGCCACCATTGTTGATTCTGTACTTGAGGCCTACGGGTGCATTCACGTTGCCAGTGATATGATCATTGTTGAAAAAACGATCATTCATGTCATATGTGAGAGCCACCATATATGCGTTTGCCTGTACCCCGCGTGGATCAACAATGCTGTTCTCTTCCTCAACATACACTTCATCAACGTCAATGTAGTTTCTGATAAGGTAAAGCTGTTCGGAGTATGGAGATGGTGTACCTTTAGTAGTGACACCTTCAGAGTTGATCGGTGCCCAGTTGATGGTAGGAAGATTGCCTTCAAAACGCACGCCATTAGCTACAAGCGTTTTTTGCGTTACAAGAGGACAGTCCTGCAAAACATTATCAGATTGAATAAGAGAATAACTGATTGCACGCACCATAGGGGAATTAGACATAAGTGCGTAATCGGCTAGAGTTAAAGTACCTGCTCCAATTGCCATAATAAAAAGCTCCTGGTTATGGTGCCAAGAGCTTTTATCTGCCTGCTTGGCTACCGCTGACGATTGAATACTTGATCAAAAGTCACAATCTGACCCGGAGGAAGTGAATTCGGTTGCGAAGTTGACGCCCGTCCTGGATTATTCGGTGATGTCACAGGCGGACGTGTAGCAGTTTGAGCGGGTGTAGCAGGCGGGTCTTCAGTCTTGGGTTTTAGAAGAAATGGATTGCTTTTCGCTAATGCTTCCAAAGCTTGATCAACGTTCGTAGGCATTCCATCTTCACCGAACTCAAGCTCAATCACTTTTGCAGCAATGTCAGGATTAAGGAAATCCATACTTTTTGCCGCTAGCTTAACTTGCGCATTAATAAGTTCTTGCTTATATTTCGCAACTTCAGCATCATGCTTAGCTTGTAATTCTGAAAATTGTTTCTTGGTTCGCTCTAATTCGCCCAACTCTGCGTCTTTAACTGCTTGCGCTGCTGCTTCTCGTTCCTTTTCTGCTTTTTCATAAGCAGTAAGTTTTTTCCGATGCCTTTCAACTTCCTCAGAAGCATTCGTATTGGAATGCTCAAGGTCTGCAAGCTTCTTCAACGCTTCCTCAAGCGTAAGAGCGGCTACTTGAGGCGTCGCGCCCGTAGTAGCGTTGGTTCCCGTCGCGGGTCCAGGAGCGGGCGTCGCGCCCGTCGTTGGAGAGGTATTTTCTTGTTCTGGCATAAGTATATATCCCTTCAGTGCTTAAAGTCAAGTAGCTCGCTTGACAAAATGTCAATTTGTTATTATCCCCTTGCAAGGGATTATTTGGTTTTCGCCTTATCTTCCATTTCTTGGATGCGCTTTTGTCGTGCAAGTTCAGCTTTTGCTTTCTCGCACTCTGAGCACGGCTCTTTGATAGCCGCTTGAAGCTCCGGTACAAGCCGACTGTTGTAGTCCGCTACATTGTGATGTGGACGCGCCATGATGGTTTGCATGTGCCCACAATCGGGACGCTCGACATAGTTTGGAACTAGTTCATCTGACATAGATTATTCCTTTCTAAATTTTTGACTTTTGAACTGTTCGGATAATATCCAAATCTGCTGATTGCTTCTTTTGAAGTGCTTGTATCACAACATTTGCTTCTTGTGGATGTGCATTTAACCATAGCGTTACCGCCTGTACCATAAGCTCATTCGGCACTACAAGCGAACCTGTACCAAGTGGAGATACAGTATTGAACAAAGTGCATCCAGCACGCACATCAACACTCATTTGCATTTGGTTCTCTAACGATTGATTTGCACCTATATCAGGAATTATCGCCATTATGATTGCTCCTCAACTTTCTTTTGCCAATTCTCATCATCCAACCACACAAAACGTTGATGCTGTTCTTCTTGTGACATATTCTCAAGTGTGACATCAACATGCTGACCACGTCTCCATCGTTCCCACTCTTCATCACTTGCATTCGTTTTAATAGCTTCATATTTTATGTCAACACTCATAATATCCTCACGTTTCCACCCAAGATCTTGCTCGATCCAATCTTTCACACCTTGTTTGAGGTAATTGTAATACCCTTCATGAATCGGGGTATGTTCTAGTTCTGACATAGATTTCTCCATTTCTTACTCATCCTTGCCTTGCTTTTCTGCTTACGAGGACTAGGATAGCGTTTGCCTTGCTTGGCATATTCAATAGTATGCCAAGCGGTAAAAATACCCCGTTGCATCTCACTCAGATTTGGTATATATTCAACTACTAATTCAGCAAGTGTGCTCATGGATCTATCCTTCCTGCCCTATTGGAGACTGCTGTTGATCCTGACTTTGATCTTGCTGCATGTTTTGCCCTTGCATATTTTGATCCTGTTGATCGTCACCTTGCTGTCCTGGTACCACGCCTTGCACAAGAGGATTATTCTTGAGTGCTTCAGCCGCTTCCTCAGCTTTCAACTTTGCCTCTTCAACCGGATCGTAGCCGAGTTCACGGAGCAGTGTTGCTTTACTCACGCCGAGCTGGTTCTTCAATTGAGCTGCTTGCACATCCGCTAAGATGTCCACGGGAAGTGGATCTTGCCAACCTAATGTGATCTCAATATCTGGGCTAAAGTCAGCTAGTACCAGTAGAGCAATACTCACATCAATGATCAATTCTCCATACAAACAGCGCATCTTATTCATTTTCTTGAGTAGAGACATAAATAAGAGCTTAATAGCAATGCCACTCAGATTTCCGCTTGGCATATAGGCAGTTCTACCCGATGCAATCATGGGAACGCCCGTCAGCTCCTCAACTTCACCGCGTAAATCACCAGCGAATTCCCGTGAGTTGGCAGTGTTACTCTGCATGTTGACGGCTTTGATGTCACTATCAGGACTTGGCAGTGACACAATGCGCCCTGGTGTGACATTGATCTCGTATTCCGCGCCTGGAGCATAGAGTATTCTCTGTATCTTTTCAGTAACGTTAATGTTTGAATTGATGAAATTAAGTGAGTTATTAATACCAATTAAAGATTTGTTGACACCTGGATACCCCCAGAAATCATTGGGCTTTGGCAGATTTTGACAGGAGAAGATTGGAGGGAATGGATACAACCATTCGATAGGACCACCGGATACTACCCATCCATCATCCTTTGGCTGGAGGCCAGACGACGTTTCTTGTGTCCAGTTCTGGATAAGCCAAGTACTATCATCATCTGGTAAACCTTGCATGGTGCCTTGATCAGGATCGATACGGCTAATCTCTTCTCGCGAATAGATCTTGACGGGTTTACCCTCTGCATTCTTCCCGTCGCAAGAATATTGGATGCAATAGAGCATGGCTGTTTGACAATCCCGCTTCGCTGTTTCTACAAAAATAGTGCTCGGGTCAACTTCGATCAAACGAAACTTTTGTTGTTTGCCTGTTTTGACCTTACCAGGAACAATCCGCATGAATGCGCGGCCTGATGTGTCTCCATTCATGAGCACACGCTGAAGCAGAGGAATGCGCGTCTCTTTGCGCCCCCATGTGTCATCTAAGAATTTTTGTGCTTCCTTCGGATCGTCTTGCCCAATTGAGATCTCGACCTCATCTCCAAATACGAAGTCGACAATGGAGTTGACCGCTGGCATGACCTCGTTTCCCATGACGTTCATGTCAGGTTCGTCACCAATTGGTGTTAGGGGTTTGGCTAACTCACCATCGTGAGCAGTCCACGCTAGCTGAATAGCCTCTTGCCTTGCTCTGTCTGCATCAGTGATTTTGTAACGTGGCATTCCAGTTTGTGGAGGTGCTTGTGTGGTATTCATGCTTTCCCTTCCCTAGGTCTCCAATTCTCACTATTAGCAGTCCCGCCCTCTTCAAACTTTCTAGAGTCAACCGTCTGGCATGATGTCCATTTCATGAGGCATTCGATACAGCAAAAGTGCTTTTCTTGTTGAACTATTGGGCCAGTATCCTTTACAAGAGAGAACCAATCGGGAGGCAAAAGACCTACTCTCAACGATTGAAAATATTCTTCCTGACATGTATCACATCTAAATCCAACTATTTTCATAAGCACCTCCAATACACCTCAGCCGCAGTTAATTCATTATCCTTTGTGGTTTTAACCTCTTCGACTACTGGCAATTTCTTCTCTATCCACCCATGCAGGCAATGCAGTGAGCAAAAATGCATCAAATCACCGCTACCTACTTTGGTAGAAATCCAATCTTGCGGTAAATCACCATGAGAAAATACTGCCATATTTACATTAAGTATCTTAGTACACGTGTCGCACTGAATACCATTAACGTACATGCTATTATCCTTTACTGCTTACTCTTCTCATCTTCATCCATGCGCATGTATTTCTGATAATCCAATTGATGCGCAGACTCAGGCATGTCAAGTGGCGTGTCAATATAATTCCCGAAAAGCCTATAATTCTTTTTGTTCGTACCATTCTTAAATTCTTGCCAACATGCCATAAGATAATCCATTTGATCAGCACCAAACGTCACTGCGATTTGCTGTTTTACCTCTTTTGTCTTAAAATCAATATCTTGCAAATCAACCATGTAACCATCCTTGGTCATGTGTACTTCAACGAAAACTCTCTTTATCATATCTTACTCCTAATATAACTTACTACTATATCTAACACTAGAAGGACTGTTCAGCACACTTTGGTACACTTCAGCTTGGAAACGCCAATCAATGCGAAGATTAGGGAATTGCACTCTAAAATGGTTGCTCTCCTGTATAAGCATGGCAGTCATCTTTTCTTGGAGCGCGTGGAATGCTTCCTTCTCACGTTTGTCTAATCGTTCCCAATCACCCGAGGGGAGCATCGATGTATTGTCCTGAGTTACGTCCAAAATACTTATCCTCCTAATAAATGCGTTCGCTCAATGTCACCTTCTCACTAAACGGGTTTTCCAGGCATGCAAGGCAGAGAGCTGTGGCAAGATCATCATGTGTTCCTGTTTTCATCGCGCCGTATGTATCTTTACCTGCATCGCTTACTTTTATCTCATATACGCGCAACTCATCAAGCATAGCCCTAACCTCACGTGTATCAGGGGCATGTACCCGCTTACCTTGCAGAAGAGACTGTGTTTTGCTCACTAGGAATGCCTTGCCTAGCACACCTGTCTTGCGATTATACTTTTCGCCATGACTGAAGCTGATAGGCTTGATCTGTATGTGACGACACTGCGGACGCAAGCCTATTTCACGCTTCAGATCATCGTAAATGGCTCTTCCGACTCCAGTCACGTCAAGCAAAACACGCACGTTACGCTTTTGGAACAAATCGTTACACAGCATATCTGCAATGTACAATGCCACATCAGGATAGCTAGTACCAAGTGGCAAACGTGTAATGTGGCGGATGGTGTACTCAGACTGCATAACCGGATCGGCACCAGTGGGCGGTATCCATCCATCTTTGGGATCATAATGCCCCATTGTAGGGTTTTTGCTATAGCGTATTTTACCTGTATTTACTTGTAATACTTCACATACACATATAGCCGATGGGTCTTTTATTTGCCCAATGTCGCAACCAACGGTTATAGGGCTTAGTTCTTCTATAATGCCCATGTTTCTATCCCTGGCTTGACTATTTGTTCTATATCTTCTGAACGAAAAGCACTGCTCTCACTGTCCATGAACTTGCACATAAATTCCTGCATAAAGAACCATTCCCCTTTGCTTTCCCTTTCCTCTTCTAGGAACTCTGCTGATATCCTTGGACACTCCGTAGCTGGTACCTCGTAATAATCCCACTTATGCCTATTCTTATACATTTCATAGTAAAAACCTCTTGTACCCCAGGGAGTCGATAATAGTACGAGCCGGCCACCTGATACAGCCAACATAGGGGTTACGGCCATGTATAGTTCGTCTGGCACTCTCGAAGCTTCATCGATTATGAGAAGCTTCACTTTTGAGATACCGCGTACGGTTCCCTCTTTCCCTGGTAAACTGACTATTCGAGACCCATTCTCAAGCTCTAATCTGAGTGCGGTCTCTGCTTCTGCTGATACAGGCTTATCCAAGGATCGATAGACCTCTAGGCACTTCCTGAACAGCTCCCCTGATTGTCTAAGCGATGGTGACAGTAGCAATATTGTCGAGTCAGGCTCATAGAATGCTGTATGGTCTGCTAGTACCGCTGTTGTGGTACTTTTACCACTCTGCCTGCTACAACAGACTAATATCCTCTTTTCCTGACTCCGTACCATCTTAGCTTGCCAAGGATCTAGCTCTAAACCAGCCCTTCTAGCCATGATAACCGGATCAAGCTCATTGAAATTAAGTACTCTTGTCCAATTCATCCATCACTTCGGCTATCTTCCATTTAATTTCAGGATATCCATCTAAAACTTCCATAACTTTATCATGCAAAACTTTGTCTTGTTCATTATCATTATTCGTCACATCTATTTCTTGCTTCTTCACCCTATCCCCTACTTCCTTGGCAATGCTGTCAAATAATTTGTCTATAAGCAGATAGAGATGATGGTTGAACACGACTTTCTCAACAGTTACCGATTTATTCTCACCCATGACAGTTGTTTTCGTTTCCGGTATCCAGAGCTTGCTATCATCCTTTTCCATCATCTCAAGTTTGCGAGAAAGCCTATCTAGTGTCTTCACGCGCTTGTGCATCAATGCGTACCCCGATTTGAGCACCTTATCTTTCTCTTCTGCAATAACCCTATCTTCTTCTGCTCTTATCCACTCATCATACGCTCTAGCGCGTTCTTTCCACTTCCACTCTTTTTCTGCATCGTACCATTCAGGGCCAGCGTTTGTTCTTGTCTTCTCTTGTGATTTCTTGGTTTCCTTTTGAGCCACAGCATTAACAGAGCGTTTTGTTCCCAGACGCATATACTTAACGAACCGACCATACCACAGGTCAGGCTCCCCTTTGTCAAGCATTTGCTCCCAAGATTTACGCTCATTGTCCATTGCCTAATATTTCTCGTTGAAATGGGGAAGGCCAGCATTCAAGTTCTCCAGAGCAAGAGTAGCCTTCCCTTGGAGTCATCATACATAACAGTATAGCATACATAGTCATGTATATTATTCCTATACGGAATGAGTTATGGAGATATCTCAGATTTTGCATCCTAGTGCGATTGTGGGCATATTTCACGAGAGGTAAAATCGTAGGGGCATTGATGGTAGCGCCACATGTCGGACTTCTCAGAGACACAAAAACCTCTCTTCAGTTGCCCAAAGAGAGGCTCGTGGAACATTTTTAGCGATGCAGTCCCCTTATCGGCATGATTTTAGCTGAGGAGGTCGCATGCGTAGACCTCTGGTTTGTCACCATTCCATCGAGCGTTCCACCTGCTGGGCCTACGTCTTTTTCAACGTTTTCCCTGCTAGTCCTACATTCCCTCAAGAATGGCTACATCAATCTTATCACGCGGGTCAATCTTCCTTCTGTAGTAGGCTCAATATCAGATCGAGCTTCTTGTCCTGTGCATCCTGATTTGTCTTGAGCGTGTTGAGCAACTCACCCTGGTCAGATACCGTCGCCTTGATATTGGCAACGATAGCTTTTACCTCTCCCATGTCTCCTTTGAGCTTACCCACGTCGGTAGCTTGCGTGCCAGACATCTCCATGAGATTTTGGAGCAAGGTAGCCTCTGGTACAGGGAGCCCACGTTCGATCCTGAGATTAATTGGCTCTGTATGCTGCTCTATTCTGTCCATGCGCTCTTCTAACTTCTTAATGCGGTCCTCAGTTGGTTGGTTCATCCGTTCTTTCCCTCTATATCCCTAAGAATTGACTGCTACTAGCATTAGGTCGAACGTGTGTATACTTTGCAGTTGTCTCCATACTCTTATGCCCTAGCGTGGATTGTACCAAAGTGATGGGAGCGCCTCTTTCTAGTGCGTGGGTAGCGTGGGCATGCCTCATCCAGTGCGGTGATACTTTATCAATCCCTGCTCTCTTAGCTGCTGCTTTCACGATCCGGTTAATACTGCTCTCATCCATGCGCCTATCTTCCTTGCCTTTAGCCGACCATGCTTGCCTGGATTGAAACACATAATCATCCTGTCCAGCTTCTGTAATCTTCAGCTTCATCACCTCATCCCAAGTCGCTTGGTCGAGTAGCACATGTCTGGTTTTTTTGCCCTTACCAAAGACGGTTACCTGTCCGCTCTCGTTTCTCTCTTGTAGATTACGCCATGTGAGATTACAGAGTTCTGATACTCGAAGGCCTGCTCTATAGAGGAGTATCAGTATCGCATGGTTTCGCGGGTTTTCCTCAAGAGCAAACATTTTCGCTACATTCGGCTCACTCATTATTCTCTCAGCTAGCTTGTCCTCCAACTTAGGAAGCTTTACCACAATACCGACGTTGACAGCTAAATAGCCCATCTTGTGACCAAAGGACATCATGCTCTTGATAGCCGCTATCTTCTTTGAACGGGTAGCTGGCATGAGATGAGTAAAGCTATTGATAAAGCCCTGGAAGTCTTCTAGGGTCACGTTTTGAATGGGTTTATTCACATCTTCATAAAAATCAATGATAGCACCTATATACGTATCTATCGTATTTTTACTACGTCCGTGTAGCCAGCTTTGGATAAAGAGCGCATCTGTCTTTGATGGACCTGCCAGACTGATATTCATCTTATTTCCATCGTCGTCAAAAACATCGATAAGGAGTCTTGTATCCCAACTTATAAGGTCTTGCATGGTTTTTCCCTTCTGATATTGAGTGCAAAAGAAACACAATTCTCTTGCACTAATATACCACTCAATTCCCCTCAGTGTCAATCGGTTCCACTTGATTTCTCACCTCACTTGCACCTATTATTCTCACTGCATTCCTCACATCATTCTCATAGAACCGCAGCCCATTGCCTACTTTATGTGCTTTTATCTGCTTTCTCTTGATCATCCTAAGTACTGTTGATCTGCTCACCTTGAAGCGTGCTATGACTTCTTTCAGCGTGAGAAGGCTTTCATCATCTTTCATTCATTCTTTCCCTCATTTTGTTTCCCTCTCCTCTACCACAACTACTCTAATGTACGCCTGCGTTCCGAAGCTAAAATCATGTGGATACTTAAGATGATGCCACATCTGTATCATTGCGAGATAATACTTCCAGCTTATCATGCTTTCCCTCTTTCCTTCCATTGTATAAACCCACTACTATTATAGCTCACCTGTATTCTATCCTCTATATACTTGAGAGGAAAGCTATACCCAAGTTCCTTCTTCATCTGAGTATAAACATCCTTCATGCACATTCCAGGATGGGCAGTATGGATATCAATCATCCTACCTCTAATGCAATCAAGAGTCGGCATTCTTTCCCTCTCCATATCTTTTTCTCGCAGAGTCAAGTAGAGCTTCTATACAGGCCATTTCATATTTATCCTGTTGACGCATAATTAGCAATGATACAATCATAAGTAGACTAAGTACCATTGCAATACAACATATGTCAAAGAATATGGTGTTATTCATTCTTTCCCTCTTTCTCACAATGGTATCCATATCAACTCATTTGGGCCTACGTCAAAGTTCTTCTTCAAATCACCTATATCCTTCGCATCCAAATCAAGCTCATGGCGATTGCAGTCTACACCTGTCCACCATATGTGTATCCACCACCACGACATCTGATTATACCTCTGCTGTACAATGATAGGACCTTGTTCACCACCTTGGAGCGTGACAGCCTTATTATTAGGACTATGGGCTATTGCTATGGCTAACGTTGTTTCATTCATATCCTTCCGTCTCCTCACACAAAATCACGCATTCAATATAATTGAATATCTCATCTGCATATTGAGGAAAACGACGTATCCATCTCATAATCGTGTCGTACACAGGATTGTCCTCAAAGTCTGCCATTGACTCATTGAGAATGTCTTCTAGCGTGCTTTCATTCATGCTTTCAAATCCTCATCTGGTTGCGAGAGATGTGGGCTTGTATTTCCCCACATTTCCTGTGTGTGGAGTCTATCTGCTCTGCCTAGAGGATGCTCGACCTGTTGTGCTCTCTCTATCCACAAATCAAATATATTCTTCTGTTCTTTGCCGCTATAATCAGGCTTGGGGCACTCTACATGAGTAGCCACCTTCGTGTCTCTATTGTACTTAATTTTGGTACCCTCTGGAAACTTAAACCCGCAATTTGGGCACTTCCCTGGATACTTTGAGGCTATCGTGATTTCATTGTCCATCGGGTAACACCTCCATTCCTAGAGCCTGCTTTATCTGCTCTAGCACACGTTCTGATGGATAGATACTCCCGTTCTCATAACACTCTATGGATTTATATGATACATGTCGTTTTCCATCTGTCTTAAATACCTTACTTGCCAAATCTTTTAGAGACAACCCACGAGCCTCACGAGCCTCCCGAATTCTCTTGCCTAATTCCGCATCTCCAGCCCTGGTATTTCTCACCCGCGTCAATTTGGGTGGCTGTATCGTCTGCAATGCCTCCCATTCTTTCGCGCATTCGTCTACATCGGGATACCCCATCATGATTGTCTCTACGTTGGCCCTCAGTGCCCCTGTCAAAGTCGGAGGCGTTGTGCATAGCAAGCAGTACATCAAACCCTGTGAGTGCAATTTGAGACGCCCACAGCATACTTGGCACGCATACTTCTCATCGGTGGTATACGGATTGCCATCTTTGATGATTTCTTTGAGCTGTATTTTGAGAGCCTCTAGCTTCCTGGTATAGAAACTATCGAAGCTCTCCTTTTGTGTCATGGGATTACCGAACCGCTTTTCCTGTATCATCGCATTATCCCCTCGTATTCTCAATTGCATTATCAATTACCTGTTGTGAGACATATCCCGCCTTCAGCGCCCAGAACGCAAGCAGCGTACGGTTCTCTATGCCCGTCTTTTCTATTATGCTTGTGAGATGGTTGCTAACTGTTTTGTAGGTCACATGTAGCTTGTGACCTATTTCAGTGTTGGTGAAGCCTTGCGCTAGGAGACAGAGTATCTCAGCTTCCCTCAGAGTTAGTTTCATTCAATCCCCTCCTGTCTTGGTCTTGGCAGCTCTCTCCAGTTTCGCCTTAATCACTGCTATCTTCCCCTTAGCTTGCTCTGTAGACATCATGGCGAACTCCGCAGGCTGGTAGACAAGCCATTCGCACTGATGCCGGACGCCCCAAGCGGTTGGAATGCGTAGCGCCACTGAGAACGCTACGCCGTATGCCTTTGCCGCTGACCATGGGTGTAGCTCTGCTTCAATGAGTAGGTTCTCGAAATCTTGCGGTTTCATACTGCCTCCTCAAGCTGCACTAGTTGCACAATAGTATCTGTGTCGTCTTCAGTGATTGTAGATCCTTGTACTATCGAATAGGAGCTCTTGCGGTACTTCTTGTTCATGTTTGCACACGCCCTCTTTATCGCAGCCCTATCAGCTTGCCGTTCTCTCATAGCCTTCTCAGTCTGCATACTATCAAAGTATTTATCAAGTGTCCGCTCCATAGCCTCAATAGCCGCTAAGATCTTCTTCTCATCTCCACTACACAGCAGAGACTTCGTGTAGGCCTTGTGCCGACTCTTTGGCAGCATGCAATTCTTGTATCCACGCCCTGGAGCATTCCACATCGGGGTATCCACAGGGAAGTTGTCCACCTCCTCACAATAGCTCTCGAATAATACTAAGTGCGCTGAGGGGACTGCAACGTCCCCAACATCCTCAAAAACAACATCGGTAACACTATATCTATACTCTTGTATCATCTTGTCATCCTATAGCAATGGCTATGTGAACTACTCTTCACTGCCTTCTACACGTCCTAAGACATAACTCGCACTTATTGAGCCGTCTGTATCCCTATCTTGCTCAATTGCAAGGAGTAGCCACCCACTTTTTAGCAGAGCATTCACCTTGGGTATGTCTTGAAGCTTGGCTAGCTCCTTGATGTCTATAAGGAATTGCTTGTCCATTTAGTCCTCTCTTTCCTATTTTTACAGCTTCTCCCTATAATCCTCACCATTCATCGGTATAGCAATTTGGCCTATCTGTAATCTTGAGCAGACAGCACCACCTACAAAGTCTGCTATCTTGTCCAGTCTGTTCGTTGATATAGCGGTGGGCAATTCACGCTTTGTCCGCTTATCGATAATCGAAAAGTAAATCTCTTCCTTAAACTCCGAGTGCTTCGATTTGTCAACATCGTCTATGACAAGGAGAGGTATTTTTGAGGCCCGTTCGACTAGATCATGGTAGTCACCATTCTGGCTTATCCTTTGTTGCATAGCTGAAAACATATCAGGAGCCGTCGCAAAGAGGCTAGTGATACCATGCTTAGCAAGGGCCTCATTAGCGATAGCTGCGAGCAGGTGGGTTTTGCCAGTGCCGAACGTACCATAGAGGGCTAAGACACCACTTGGGTTAGCGGCATACAATAGAGCAGTTTCGTACGCCTCTGGTTGCATCTCAGATTTGAAGTTGTCGAAGGTCTTTCCCTGCAAAGTCAGGTCTGACCACTGACTCCCTAACCAGCTATACGCATGCTTGGATTGAGCCTTGACCCATTCGAGATAAAGCTTATCTTTCTCTTCGCGTTTCTTTGCTGCTTCCTGACAAGGACACATTTGACGACGCCCGTAATGTGTAATCCCATCCACGACATGAGAACGAGGACTGACTATGCCACAAGTGTCACAGACCCAAGTCGCCTCTTGTGGGTCCGTTGGCATTGCACGAAAACGATCGGTAACACTTTGGGGCATCTGTATATCTCTGATATGGTGCATGGTTCTACTCCTTTGCTGCTTTTGCAGCGGCTAGTGCTATTTTTGCTTCAGCACCTGCTCGTAAATTTTTCAGGTGTCTCTGTTTTGCTTCATCGCTTACCAGAAACGACGGTCTTGCTTCTGATGAGCTTCTACTTGAAATGTCTATAACACGTCCTCCTGTAGGCTTCTTTTTCTCTATAGTCTCTAAGACCTCCAGAGTACGCATAACCTTGTTTTGCGTGTTTGCGGCCATTTCTACAACTGTTAGCACTCCGTTTCTCTCAACCCACCATTGATCGTTTCTATTGTCATAAGCACTAATGAACTCTTCCCGCGTAACCTTTGCTGCAATAATCTTTTTACCCGCGTCGAGTTGCCTTTCTCGTTGGGATTTCTGACTCTTGCTGCGTACAACCTCAAGAAAACGCTTATTAAGTCGAGCTTCAACGATCTGAACAACTGTTTCAGCACACCATTTCGCTGTTTCAGGTGGCATGACTGGAGGAACAGACGTATCTACTGCTATAAGAGTATTTTGCTCTACAGATTGATCGTTTCGTGTAGTCGCTGTGACTATAGGAGATTTCTCTTCTTCTTTCTCTTCTTGAGAAGAAAGAGAAAGATAAGATTGAAAAGAGGGAGAGAGAGCGACGTTAGGAGCTATAGGTTCGACCACTAAAATCTCGTTCGCGGTACTCTCTTCTTCTTTATCTTTAGTTATATTTATATCTGTAATATAGGGGGGTACTTTTGAGCTCACGTCACGAACAGGTTCGTTCGTATATGGAACACTTGTGTTCGTATGCAGAACAGGCTTGTTCGTATATGGAACAGGTTCGTTCGCTATACGAACAGGTTCAACTACTTCTGTATGATCTAACCTGTTCGTATTTGGAACAGGTTGATAGTTATCCTTCTCACATCGATACTGCTCTTTGGTTTTATTTGGCCTATTTTCCTCACAGTATGTGACGTTATCCTGCCAAATCTGGTCATATTCAACATAGATGAAGGTTTGCGCGTTCCCTTTAGGCTTGCCTGATACTACTTCCTTGCCAAAATCAAGCTTGATCTTTCCTAAGCGTGCAAGCCTGTCTATAATCCCTTCCTTGTCAGGTTTCCCGTTCTTTCCTTTGGTAGAGGACAAGAGACTAATAGGAACACCTGATAGTTTCGCAATATCGCGATAGGAAAGCTTGTGAGGGCCTCTTGACCAACATTCTCCCATGATAGCAAGTAGTACCCATTTGTCATCTCTGGTAAGGTCAGGACATCCATAGATAAGCTCTAACGGGTACTGAACAAAAAACCCCTTATCTTCCTGCTTAGGTGTATTCATAATCTACCTCTATCTAAAATCTCGCCTGACGAGCAGCTTCATATGCTTCCCTGAGGTCGGACGTGCCTGTTTCAAGATCTGCGTTTGGGCATGAGCAGAAAAGGCCAACTCCAATTCCTATTATGCTTATAGAGTTGCATATAGCGCACTGTGCCCATTGGGAAGTGGCCCAGCAAAATCCTCGCCGATAGTCAATGCCACACATAAAATTGTCCCCATCAGCTATAATGCATTCATCTGTTGATATCCAACAGATGTGGCTACCAGCAAAAATTTCTTTGATGTCGTCAATATCAGTTGATGCGTTACTGCCTTCGTGAACAAGTGGAGAGAAGGTAAACACCTTCACGTCAGACCATACGTCACCAGAAAACAGAGCAACTACATTTCTGGTAGAAATGCAGAGCTGAATCGCTTTCTCTCGTTCTTCCGGTGTTGGAATGCCGGGCTTGATCTCAACCCAAACTTTGAGTTTTGGAAGATAAAAATCTGGGAGGTAGCGGATGCCGCCTTCTAGTTCAAATCCCTCTGGCTCATAGCGGTATTCAATGCCTAGGGTTTCAAAGAAGACAGCCCAACGAGCCTCAAGACGACTTCTGAAGCGAAATCCAGAATAGATAGTTTCGATGGCTTTATGATGAGTATTCTTGTTCATGGGTATACACTTTCTATCTATCGTCTACCCATACTTTGTATAATTTGGACATGAGGAGCCATTGACATCCCTTGGGTGTCCTATATATACTTGGAATAGGTATTGAATTTGGCCCGGCTCTCACCAGTTTTGCCGACGCAGTGAGATCTAGCCAGTTTGTCATTAAAGATTTCTTAGTAGTCCATAGCCTGCACCTCGCAGGCTTTATTTTTTGTCCTCCGGTTGGGGGAATTGTCGATCCACGAATTCCCTCAAATCCTCTTGCTTGATTCGCCAGTGCCCACCAATTCTGACGGCTTTTAATTCCCCGCTTTGGCATTTCTGCCTGATATAGTGAGGGGTGTATTTGATAATCCGAGCCGCGTCCTTGACCGTGAGCAACTCTTCCATAACAATCATCGTTACCCTCCATATTCACACTAATCAGTAGTGTGTTTGTACTAGTTAGTAGTGTATCACAGTCGATATCACTTTGCAAGACATTGCTCATCGTGCCCGTATATTCGTTATTCTTCATCGTTGCTCTCCTCTTTGCAATAGCAATCATGGCACTTCACACACACAGACTCTATTGTGCCGTCTTCTTCATCTAGCTCAACATTGACAAAAGTTGCTAGAGCACCGCATGGACACTCTAGCCTGTTAGGTGTTTGGTCATGCAGTATCAGTACTACGGGTTGGAACCGTATGTTCTGCTCATGCACATCTCGTTTGCGTTGCGCGTAAAGCTCTCTATCGTTCATGCTAGTAGCTCCTTATCCCACAGGGTAGTTTGTATGGTTTTCCCACGCCATCCGATGACCTTGACAACATTCCCAAACTTGCTGAAGACCTCAGTAAACATTGCCTTGTTTGGCCCTAAGTAGACAAAGATCGTTCCAAAACCGAAGTGATCCTGGGTGCCGTCTTCTCTTTCGAATTCAATGCGCCCTGCATGAAAGCAAAGGGGATACTCCCATAGGGGTTGGAACCACTGCATGAAACAAGCATTGCCTAGCATCAAAGCGATAGCCTGCCCCACATGGCCAGCTGCGTGCTCTTGTAGAAGCTTTTCGAGAAAGAACTTTTGCAGACTTCTAGTAGACCCAAGCTTGGCAGGATCTAGACGCCCGTATGGAGGATTAAGCCAGACATTCCCTGGCCAGGGATGCATAAGCCCGTTGTCATCTTTGGTGTAGTACCTGCTAGCCTTTACCGTTCTATTAGCGTGTTCGCAGCTGGCGGGGTCTAGATCAATCGACCCCATAACCTCCCTAGCTGCTTCGATGTACCTTGCTGGTGTGTACCATTCATTTGTCTTAGTAGAGGCTGCTGGCGGCTCTTCCATCTCGAATAGCGTACTCATTTGTTGCTCTCCTCATCGAATGCATCGTAGAACGCCTGTGGTACAGCAGTTTGCTTCTCTCTTCTGATGTTTCTCAGGATGGCTATCAGCCGTGCGCACTCTTGCCGACCATGCCAGCCACAGGGTACGAGCCACCCACAGACGGGACACAGCTCGAAATGTAGTGTGCCTACGATGATGATCCGTGTGTCGTCGTTATTGCTCATGGGTGGCCTCCTCTTGCGCCTTGCTCAAAAAGTCCCATGCTTTCTTTACCCATCTGGCATCAGAAATGGCGTTATGCTCACCCTTGCCTTGCTCTGGTAATCTAGGATTGCCTAGTTGGTCGCACCATTGTTTGATGTCCCTGGTGTACATAGGCCATCCCTTGGGGAGGCTGATCATGGGGCCGAATAGCTGACACAAGGCCACGTGGTCATATGCACTGTAATACCCCCATAGTTCAGGCTTGCCTTCACTTGCGTTGACAAATGCCTTAATCTCATCTTTTATCTGATCGCGTGTACGCCACGGGCAATCCCCCTGATTTGATCGCGAGCACGGTCCAAATGGATGACCTAAACGATCATATTTTGCCAGATATGCCCCTTCTAATTTCTTAGGATGTATACCATGTGGACAAATAGACAAATGAGGAAAGACATTATCTATCACCCAATCACTTGCACTATCAGGCCTAAACTCACAAGATTGACCATAGTACTCTCTGCCATCCTCACACACTATGCCGATACTGACGAGGTCAATATCCCTTCCGTCTTCTATAAACTCTGTGTCCATGAAATATCTAGTCATGATGCTCCTCTCTCTCTTGCCTTGCCAACAACAAAATCTCTTCCTTCTTTGCTATAGCAATGCTAAGCTCTTTCTGCAAATATTGCACGCCGTTGGGGTTGGTATACATGTTGTACAGGATAGATGCTATGAATGTGTCGAGTGCGTCGGATACATCTTCCCACGATTTATTCATTCTTTCCTTCTCTCTTTCTTGCGATAGACAATATCATCCTCATTCCTGTATCCGCGTATCCTATTGTGCCTCGTGGTTATGGCAGCTACACAGAGATAGATCACGGCGTACAGGAAGCACGCGATGAGTACGTAGGTGTTGTTGTAGCCGTTCATTTGATCCACTTCGCGTCCGCTGCTAGCAAATCCGATTCTGTTATGTGGTGTGTGCGTCCTATCCTGATAGCGAATAGGAGCCACAGCAGGAAGACGCTAGCAGGCCATAGGAGCCATGGCGTGATGAAGATCGTGATGAGGCCGATTAGCCATTGAAATGTGGTCATGGCTTGTAGCCTTTCTCTTTCATGTATGCGAGATATACGAGATACTGCTGTTTGGTCTCAGCGTACACTTTGAGCTTCTCGTCTTCATCGGTGATATTCTCCTTGCGGATGTAGCTCTCAGCTTTCATCTTGACCGATGCAGCGTGTGGTGCGCTGAGATCGCTTAGTCCGAATTTTGCCCTCTCAGCTTCTTGTTGCTGGTGAAATGAGATGAAAGGGTTTACTTGTTCGTTGTTCATGCAGGTTCTACCTCCTGTATTCGCGCTAATGTTTCTAGTTCATCGGTAGTGGGTGTGTCCTCTTCAGCTTGTAGTGGATAGGCAGGCTCGTTGTTGTCAATCCAATGTGGGTGCCACTGGAATTGCGCGATAGGGAGCCCGTGATCTTTGATGAGTGCATCAAGTGTGGGTGCCTCAGACTCAAAGTCAGGGACAGGCGCGTTATTCCGGTAGAGCTGATATTTGCCGTTTTGTTTTGTGATGAGTAGTTTGTTGTTCCAGAATGTAAAGACCCCTCGGTCGATAAGCCACTGGTACTCTTCGAGTGGGCGTTTTCCTAAGTGCATGGCGTCGGCTATGGGGTAAGTAGGAAGGTTGAATAGTTTCACGCTTGTCTCCTATCCTTATTTTTGCCAACATAGGCAGATCGAAGCTTGTCCCCTTCGCGCCAGTAGGCATACCAGTACGGCCCGTGTCCCTCTCCCCCTGTGTGACAATGTGTACATGATGATTTGTTGCATCTGCGATATTGTTGCTGGTAGGTGACATGTCGGTTGTCTGGTACTGAGCGCCCTTCGAACTTTATTGGCAATTCAAGTTGTCCAGCATCCTTTTGCTTTTTGCGTTCTTTCCGATACCATGTTTTACTGCAATTATTTGCATGTAGCTCTTTATCTGCCTCTAAATGACATGATTTGCATAAAGCTATCAATTCTGCCTTTGGGTTTTCTGTATCCCCATTAATGTGGTGTGCTTGAATGACAGCTTTAGATATTCCTCCCTTTTTGTTGGAATATTCATCGCCACGCTTTAGTCCGCATTTTTGACATGCATACCCTGCACGCTCTATGCATGCAGGGCCACGTTTACGAAAATTACTAGCGTATAGCTTCTTGCCGATAGTGATCACGCCATCGTTCCTTCCCATGTGCCTAATGTTCGCTTCATAGCCTCTTGTGCCCCTCTTACTCTTCTGTCAACCCCACTACGCAAAAGCTCCTTAGTGAACTGTATATGCTTCTCTTTCTCCCTCATTTGGTCTGTGTAGTTATGGTCAGGGGCACACCACAGTAAACTAGGCTGTGGATTGTTCCATACGGCTTGCTGGTACTCTGCAAATAGATCTTGATACTCGTTAGGGATGGAAGAATCTGGCAGAGCAGGTTGATACTGAGGAATGGTAACAGTGAACACATCTGCATGAACGGTGTTGTCAGAGCCAAGCAATGTCTTTTTGAGCATGACAGCAGTTTGCTCTAGGACTTCAATGGTTTGGTATGTTCGTGTGTTCTCTTCACCTTCAAAGGACTTCCTATCAATCTCAGAGGGGACTTTGGTGTGGAATTTGCGAATAGCAGCTTGGACTTCACCAGTAGCATACTGCCATTCTTGCCTGATACGAAGTTGACCAACTATGTTGATGTTCTCACTAAAGCTCCGGCGTGACTCTTCACTGAGTTGATTATTTTTGTCTGCTAGATCCTTATTTTGCTTCTCATAAAAGCCTAGTTCGATTTGTGCATTTTTTAACTCGTGTTGCAGGCTGGCTAGTTCTTCTCGTGTCTCGGAGGAAATGATCGACTTACCCTCAAGCTCATAGATTTTTGTTTCATGTGCTTTGACCGTAGCTTTAAGAATGGCAACATTCGCGGCTGTTTCGAGAGTGTCCTGGTATTCGATAACCTTCTCAGGTTCTGGCTTCTCTTCAAGTTTCTGCTCTAGGGATTGAACGAGGGTAACGTGGGCTTGTTCGTTGGTCTCAACCTCTTGCTTGAAGAGAGCAAATTCCCTCTCTTTTGTCTCTAGATCCTTCTCAGCTTTTTCACGGGCTCTCTGCTCATCCCTAAGTTGTTTAGCCCTCTCTTCATTGATACTTTCACCAGCGTTTAGAAGTGCTTTAGCCTCTTGGCGAACAGACTCAGGAACCCTCTTTGTTGACAGTACATCTATCGCTTCCGCTTCGATTTTACAGTCGGAACCGACTGTAAAATCTCCCCAGTATTGCGCCCTATTCATTTTGCGCCTGAATATTGGTTCGCTCCATCCATAGCAGGTCTTTACCCATTCAACAAATTCTTCATACGGCAAATCCTTGGTCTCTTTGGCCTCAAGCAGGTCTTTGCCATCTTCATACTCTGTTCTGAGATGCCGCATGAACATACGGTTATAGATAGTCTCTAGTTTATCGGCTTGCTCCGGTGTCACTCTGGAATAGTCATAGATAACCTGCATAGGCTCTGCATTGCGAACCTCTTCAAGGTCAAAGAAACCATTTTGTACCAACTCGCTACTCATAGATTCCTCCCTCTTCACTCTTGGCTTTGCCTACGGCCTCTAAACGTGCTATCAATTCGTTATGCCGACGATCGTTATTCGCGTCTCTTTCTTCCTTTGTCTCATTATGCTTGAAGCTATGCATATTCCCCTTGATTTCCTCAGTTTCTGCCTCTCGAAGGGTCATGAGCCATTCCATATCTTGTCTTACTTTGTCGCTGGCAAACGTCTTTTCCCCATTCATATGCCTGTTGTACTTCTCTACCATAATCCAGTCAATGACAACTAAACGACATACATCAGCAAGCCACTTCTTTCCCTCTGTATTGTCCAATGGTCGGTATCGCGGGGTATAGCTATGGAGTAGCCAGCTCACAAAAGCGGCTGTAAGAATGGTCACATATCCCGTAAGCCAAGCATTGCTAATGCTGTAATCTGTCTTATCTATAAAGGTGAGAAATACGCCATGTATCTGGCTTCCTGTAATCGGCTTGGCAGTAGGGAGTTCGATGGTGCCGTCTTTCTTCCTCTTTGGCTTTGCATCTGGGTCAAGTACCATCTTTTCATAATCAACCTTGTTTTTAGAAAACATGTGCTTGGGGTTGATGGCCCTAATGATCTTCATGGCCTCTTTTTCTTCGTTTGTCTCATCGATAAACTCTTGTAAAGCACCTCTACCTCTGAGTACTTGTACTTCTTGCATATCTAAATTCTCCTATGGGCTACTTGTTGTAAAGGTCAAATCCGTAATGTTCCCGATTAACTGGCACTGATGGTAGGGGTTTTAACTGCTTCATCCAGTGCTCTAAAGTCACATCTAGGTCAACAATTGTTCCATCCTCTGTTTTGTGGTGCATTGGATGGTCAGTCTCTTGAAGATTCGTCTTCATCCGAAGCAGGATCATGATATGGTCTCGTTCACGTTGAGGCGTTGAGGCTTTGAATGCAATCACCTCAACCGGATGGTTAAGTATTTCATCACTCATTGTTATGATTTCTTTGTGTTGCTGCCCTCTTTGCTGCCTGTTCAAATTCTCTCTCCTATCAATTATCCGAACTGAATATCACCCATCAGAAAGGCAAACGCTACAACACCGATAAACCATGCAACTATGATGATGAGGGGAATGACATAGTTCTTTATCACGATAATTCCTTTTCAAAGCTCTGTACGATACGATAGAACCGCATGCTGCACACAATGCCTGCTATCATCGTAGTGATGTACGTGTCGTATCTGACGAATGCGCATACGATGAGGACAGGCAGGGCTAGGAGGATGAACATCGATGTTAGAATCGCAGCGAGTGTGGAGGATGCTAGCTCTAGCAGGGTACGTCTAATCATGCTGTCACGCTCTCTCTCCCATAGCCGTGCTCAATAGCGTACTTGATTATCAGCTCTTTCCTGTGTAGACCTGTCTTGATCATGACACTTGAAACATGGTTGTATACTGTAACTATGTTGATACTCATATCCTCTGCTATCTCTTCGTATGTGCAGTGCTCAGCCATCATACTGAGCACTTGCTCCTCTCTGGGTGTGATAGGCCCGATACCTCTCATGGGTGAAATCCTTCCTTTCTCGATGGGAAATAGATGCATCTATAGTAGCATAATTTTGTGCAATAAGTCTCTATTCAGTAAATGCATAATTTTCTGCAATATGCATTTACTAATCGTACGGAGAGGCTAATCTACGCTAAAAATGGTCGCGTTAAATTCCTGTAAAGTAGGTAAGGTCGTGCGGGAATGAGATTTGCAGATATGCACAAATACTATATCGGGGTATGAAGATGCTTGAATGTCGAGGCGGTGGTTTGTCAGGATCCTTGGCAGAATGACGCATGATGAATTCCTCCGAAAATACTTGGAAGACATTGCACAAGAGTGCGCCTTATGGATGAGTTTGCTTATAGTGCTAAATATGGAGCTATTGTAGAATTGAGCGAAATATCTTGAATAGGAAGATATGGTTAAGATTTTGGGGAATATGGGTGTGATGTGGTTAAGATTTGGTAAAAGGCGTGAAGAAATCCTTGCCAGTCTAGATTTTCTGGCAAGGTGTGGTAGGATTATTTGAGGCATGCCGTTCAATTGACTGTGTACCCACTACACGTGGCATGCCTATTTTAGATATCTGGATGCTCAGGGAAGAAGAATAGCTCCCTGATTGGTACTCCAAAGGCCTGCGCTAGTGCTTGGATCTCTCCTGGATCTGGGAACCTTGTCCCCTTCTCCCATCGCTTGACCGAGCTGACATGTACACCCAAGATTATCGAAAGTTTCATTTGTGTCATCTTGGGAGTGCACGCATTGCGGAGCTGCTTCAAACGCACCGGAAACAGATCTTCTAGCACGATAGGCCTTATCTGGTTTCGGCCTACTATAGCAGAGACTTTAGGCTAGTAGGGTAGCCAAGGTGGCTACTGATTAGGCAAATAAAAAAGCCCCAAGCTTTTACTTGAGGCCAGATCTCTTCGTGTACTACCTACTCAGTGACAGGATCGTAGATCATGCCGAACACGTCAGGCTTGACATTGTACAACTCGCCTTTTACACCTGTTATGATCCAATCCCCAGGACAAACGAGATGGATATGTTCTGGCGAGTCAATGCATCCATGATCATGCATTGCACGTCCGCACTTCTCGCAATGCTTCACGAGGTTGCCATCGTACGAAGGGCGATAATGTCGGACAGCATCCACATCGCCGTATTTGAGCCACTGAGTTGCTTCTACGACAATGGGACGTTTGACAAATGTAGGCATTTTCAGCTCACTTTCCAACCGATTGAATAGCCCAGAAATCGCTTGATAGCTGTCTGTTCATAAGATAGGCGTATGGCATGTAAGCGTACCCTTTGTCGGCCCAACTATCCCCCCAACTGTTTCTCAGAATGAACACCTGCTTATCATCCTGATAGCCACAAATGCAGATAGCATGGCCCCCTAGAACACTTTCGCTTTGTCCTGGCATAGGGATAATACCAGTGCTAGCCACCTCTTGTGACTCGAAAGACTGATAGACAGTAAAGCCGGCGACAAAGATATTCCCCCCTGCTAGGCAAGCTTTCATCTGGTCGAGGTTGCGCTGGACGCGCTGGTAGCTGATAGCGCGGTCAAGCTTTGCACTGAGATAGCACTGCGCAGTCGGCTTGGCTGTAAATCTACCAACAAAGTAGGGCCAATCTTCCTCTGAGCACGCCCCTATCTTGGCTACGCTCTTGATACCATCTCTGATCTGCGCACCCGAGTCAGAATCGACTGTGTGCTCCATAATTCTCTCATTGTAGTAGATGAAGAGACGCGACGGCGTGAAGTCAGGGAGTCCTTGTTTCTTGCGGTCAAATTCGAGAGCAGCGGCTATGGCATTGCCTGTGCAGCTCCCGAGTGCGAGTTGGTCGTATACAGGCGGACACTGTGCTCTCAAATCTACGCTTGGTGGTAGAGCCTCGTAGATTTGCAAGGAGAGGATACGGTCACGTCTATCGGGTAAGTCGGGCAACCATCCAAATCTTTTCGTTTCTGGCATGTTCTGTCCTTTCGATTATGAATATTTTGTTAATCTTACCACGACGTTTGATGAACAATCTGTAATGTTGCGGACAACAAAAAATCCTTATTGTCGAAACTAGTGGTCAAAGGTAAATAAGGATTGAGAATTGCGATCTTATTATCGTGAGCGACAACAATGAGCCCTGTCCGCTCTACACAGACAGGGCTCTTGAAGATGTGGGCTACTCTGGTTGGGAGAATGCTTCTAGTTGGTCCTCTGCTATTCCAAATCGTTTTGAGGCTTTCTTGATGGCTCTCTGTTTGCTCCAATCCATGACGGTACCTATAAATCCCCCAATCCAATCGCAACGTGTCGCGTAACCTTTGCGCATAATATTGAACGTTTTCATCGCTTTCTCCTTTGCAAAATCGGCTAAAATTATTCGTAAATCCATTCCCTGAGCTCACATTGTACAATGGTCGAGCAGGCCGCCTTTCTCCAATCCAAGCTCATCGTATTTCGGCCTGCTATTTTTGCTATGCGCTCTGCTGTTCACGCATCTTTTCAATCTCTATGATCTTATTGTTGATTTTAGAGATATCCCTACCGTCCTTGATAACGGTAATCCCGAGAGTATCCAATAGGGCAGTCCAGCCTATATCGTCGGCTATGACACCGAGTTTGAGTGCTTTCTGCTTAGCTTGAAGCGCTGCATTATACAGCGGCTTGGACACAGCCTTGATCGTCTCATCCTGTGGCTTATCATCAGGACGTGGTGCCTCTTGCTCAGCTATGGCTTGGATGACTTCTTCAGCGCTGGCGATACTCTCCACACTTCCAAGACCTGCGAATCCCAGAGCTCGACCGATGGCAGACGTTTCAGCACACTCAAATGGATTGGTGCCATCAGGCAAGTTCTTAGCGGCGTTGAGCTTGACTTCAGCAGTGCCGATGTACTGTCTCTCATCTACTCGAATGACAGCACGCCATAACCAGCGACCCGCTACCTCAATAGGCATGCTCTCAACTACCTCAAATGCTTCTCTTTCAGCGTGTACCAGTCTTACACGCTCTGCTACCGTGACGTACTGTTTTCCCTTGATGTCGATGGTGCGAATTTGTGCTGTCATAATTGCTCTCTCTTTCTTGATTGACTACTATGATACTATTTTCGTAAGAAGCTGACCTTCGACACCAGCTTCCCTTTCACTCTCCGTCAGGCTGGTTTCAATTCATCTTCCAGCCTGACCAGCCCACTATCTACAAATCCTCATCTATGCCTGTTATCTCTGACATCGTGATGACTTGCGTCTCTTCACTAAGAGAACAGGCCTTGCACACAACCTTACCCACATCAGGAACAATATACATATCTTCTATAATGCTGTTCCATCCACATGTATTGCATGCTATGACTAAATCCCACAATACAATTTCATCCATTTTATTTACCTTTCTATGATGCTTTTGCTGCTTTTCTACGACTAGGAAGCTCTAGAAGCAATCTCGCCGACTGTTGAGCTCCGTTGAGTGGGATTGTCTCGATGCTCTTGACCTTAACAGGCTTGGCATCCTTGGCAGCATCTAAACGAGCCTGGATACCGTCACGGTGATAGCATTTCCCTTTGAACTCACTCCCCTTGCAAGTACATCCACAAACCGTCTCGTTCTGGTAGACCGTCACATTGTGGGCGTCATACCAGCGGCCATTGCGCTCTACCTGATCAGAACCCTCAACCTTGCCAGCTTTGTTTGGCTGGTTGGAACGCACTCGGTAGATAACAGCACCGTTGTGCTTAAAAGTATATTTACAGATAACTACTAGCTCTTTTGCGACTTTCTTCGATGCTGCCATTTCTCGATTGCCTTTCTCGTTAGCTGAAAGGGGGAGCCGTTCCCCCTTTGCTTTTCCGCTACCTGACAAACATCAGGACTGGTGTCTCTTGATCTATCTGCTCTCTCTTGGTATTTTGTGTGTACTTGCCGCGTGCTTCGTAGTTCTTTCCTGTAGGAGATGCTTTCGTCCTTCCCAGATCCTTCTCTACAATCTCGACTCTATCCCAGTTCATTTTCATGTCTTTTAGAACTTCTTTCTTTGCTTCTGTTCCAACAACCTCTGCTACATAAAGGACACTATCATTGATTGGGTTGACGACTGCTACTCGGTACATGTGTGATCTATACATTTGCTTTACCTCTTCCTGTTTGTGCTAGTGGTGTACTCAATCTCTTATGTATGTAGTATACGCTACAAAGACTTTCCTGTCAAGTCTTTTAGAGGCTAATTTTGATACTTTTCTAAAACTTGCAAGTTTTCACTGTAAAGACTTGACAGGAAAGTGCATTTATTGTATCCTATAGAAGAAAGACTTTCCAGAAAAGTAAAGGAGAAAAAGTATGGCAAGAGCCGAGTGGGTCACTGCTAAAGAGGCTGCTGAGATAATCAGTGCAAATAGTGGGCGTCCTATTATCCAGCAATATGTTCGTGATTTAGCACAAAAGCATAAGATCAGATACAAAGCACTGGATGGGCGCACAAATGTCTATCTGCGGAGTGATGTAGAGATGATCGTCATTAAGCGGAACAAACGCTCTGATAGTAAATCGCTAGAGGAGAGTCTTGTCTAGCGGGTTTGCCAGTCCGTTGCCCTGAGAAGCTATTGCTGGCAAACCCAACATAGTTGATAAGGAAAGGTACCCTATCATGGACAGAAGTTTACAATTTTTTAGCTTCAAAGATCAACCTGTACGGGTTGTTATGTTTGATGGCAAGCCTAATTGGGTCCTTGCTGATGTATGTCAGGTTCTTGAATTAGGTAATGTTAGTCGTGTAGCTGCACGTTTGAAAAGGGATGGGGTTACTACCAGTAAGGTCACCGATTCCCTTGGAAGAGAGCAAGAAGCTCTTTGTGTTAATGAGCCTAATCTTTACAGGGTCATTTTTCAAAGCCGAAAGTCTGAAGCAGTAGCTTTTCAGGATTGGGTTTTTGAGGAGGTCTTGCCAGAAATTCGTAAGACTGGTAGTTACTCTCTACATCAGCAACGAAAAGAGTTATCAAATAATGAGATTGTCAGCAACCCTGAATTCGCTCTACAGACTCTAGAGATGCATAAATCCATGCGCTTAGCGTTTTATCGATCGGCTAGAGACTGGCAAGGGGTCGTCAACATTTTGTACCCTGGGATGAAAGAATCTCGCAAGAAAAGTAATGTGCAGCTTCCCAAAATCCTTGTATACCAGGGGGAGGAATTGACACAACTCATGATATCGTTTAGTGAAGATATAGCATAGAGGAGTAGAATAGGGGATGTCTTGGGTCGAGCAGGGCGAGTGTTGAGAGGCCGATATATCCAGGTAACAAAAGTAAAGGTGCCCTGCTCGAAGAGATTATAACATGGAAGGACAATCTATGAACTGGCTGCTCTGGATTGCCTGCACTATCGCAGCTTTTGTGCTGGTAGGTGCAGGCTTGCTGATTAGGTGGTACTATAAGGATGGAGAAAAGAACGTATGAATGAGGAATTGCGCAACATATTGGGCAAGACGTTATATAATGCCTCGTCTGATTTCTCAGATGATGATACGCCCACGTGGGAAGAACTCTCTGAGGATACTTACTATCCTTGGATGTGCAAGAGTGCGTGGATAGCAAGAGCTGAGAATGCTGTAGAGATCTACAAGACAATAGAGCAAGGGCTATCTCAAAAGATCCTAGGGATAGCTCAAAATGCATTGGATGCAGGAGGAACATGGAGTGAGGCGGATAGGATGGGTGTGCTTTTTGAAGCATTGGAGGATATTATAAAAGAGGTGAGAGAGGATTGAAGCGCAACGTAAAAGAAGCCTTGCACAGAGATAGTGCAAGGCTTCTTTTCAGTCTTCTTGTTCCTCTCCTAATTCTGGGATGCAACTCACCCTCACCTTCAGACTATCTCCATCGAACCACCTCTGATCGTTGGACACGATGTACTTACCTAGCAATGGCGCGTGTACTGCTGTCCGTAGTCTCACCTTCTGTACCAACCCTTCTATCTTCACATCCCTCACAATAGCAGGCACATCCCCACTACGCGGTATGTGGACAGTGACCTTATCGCCCACTGCCCACGCTGTGATGCTCTTTTCCTTGCTCATACGGTCTACCTCCTATTTTATGCGAAAAGTCGTCAATGTTTTGCCTAACTCTCGTTTTCCCGCATACACGAAACGCCTATTCCACTTTAGGGAAACCTTGAGTAGCCTCTGTCCCTCTGCACATCTATCTAAGTCGGCTTCCTCATCGAATAGACACTCACATTTATTGCAGTCTATTCGATGATCCTCATAGTTGCCTATGATCTTCTCTATCATGACAACCGCCGTCTTTAGCGTGTATATTTACCTCATTTCAGAACCTTTCCTAGCTTATTGCACTCAAACAATTTGTACTTACATCCTTCGCCCTCACACTTCTCTCTTTCATCTACCAATCCCGTAGCAGCCCTCTCGATGAGATTACCATTCAAGCCCTCGTAGCAGAAACCTTGCATGATTTCCTCCACAGCATCAACGCCGTACTTTTTCTTTGCACATCTCAGACTAAGCAGCTTCCCATCATATATTCCGATCCCGATATCGGTCATGTCACTCCAGAACTTCTGAGGACCCACGACCATCGGTAGAGGCTCGTTGTACAACTGGAATTCTTTGAAGCCCTCCTCTCTTGCCCATTGCAAGCATCCCTTGCACACTATCCCCCGCCGCGGAAAGACAGACCATTCATGCTGCTCTTTCCAGATCTCCATAAAATTGATTTCGGTCTTGGACTCAGTTCGCACGCCACACATAGCACATCTCATCATGAACTCCTTTACTGAACAATTGTTCCAAATACGTATCTACTACTCCACTCTTCTTTTTGTGAGGCCAGATTGCATCACTAACAATCTGGCCCTAGCTCAACTCGCG
>Ga0137416_10000018_pt1 | contig 59876 bp, 59 predicted proteins | sample CZODoug3_1_1_16f_FD_108282 | JGI IMG/M metagenome (GOLD analysis project Ga0137416, IMG submission 108282) | Vadose zone soil fungal communities from Angelo Coast Range Reserve, California, USA - CZODoug3_1_1_16fungal (Illumina Assembly) | ecosystem: Environmental > Terrestrial > Soil > Vadose...
CCCGGGCGCCGGCGGATTGCCGCGCAACCTGCTCGGCCTGCAGACCACGGTCCAGGACATCATCGACCACGTCGCGCGCGCGGTCGCGCAGCCGCACGCTCCTATCGCTCCCGTCCTCTCGCCCATCCTCGGCGAGATGGCGAGCGAAGGCCGCGAGCTGAAGCCGTTCGCTCCCGCGTTCGTGGAGTCGGCGCTCGCGGCGACGGCCGAGGATCCGCTCCCGCGGCGGCTGCTGCTGACGCGCGATTCGCTCGGCGTCGCGGATGCGCTCGCGAAGCTGCTGAACGACGCCGGACACGACGCGGTGCTCGGCGAGCCGGGAGATCCGCTGGCCGGGATCGGCGGGGTCATCCATCTCGCTCCCCTGGGACGTGCCGGGTCCGAGCTGGAGCCTGGCTTCGGCGCCGTCCTCGAGGCACACCGCATCGCCCGCGCGCAGGCCGCGAACAAGGCCGGCGGAATGTTCGTGGTCGCGACGGCCGGCCTGGACGAGATCGATGCGGCGCTGGCGGGGTATGCAAAGGCGCTCGCGCGGGAGCGCGGCGACGAGCTGGTGAAGTCCATCGAGCTGCGCACTGGCGACGGCGCCGGCGCCATGGCGCGAGCGCTCCTCGCCGAGCTCCGCTCCGGCAATGCGGCGCCAGAGGTGCGCTGGGCGGGCGGGACCCGGTACGAGCCCGACCTGGTCCCGGCGGGGGCGGGCGAACCGATCGAGATCGGCGCCGGCGACGTCGTGCTGGTGACCGGCGGGACGCGCGGAATCGGCCTGAAGCTGGCGCAGGCGCTCTCCGCCAGGGGCGCTGCGGTCGTGCTTGCCGGCCGCACGCCGCCTGCGGTGCTGCCGGAGCGCGCCATGTTCGTGCAGTGGGACGTGACCCGACCGGTCGGTGCCGCGCTGGACGAGGCGCGAACCAGGCTCGGCAAGTTCACCGCCATCGTCCATGCCGCCGGTATCACCGAGGACGGCCCGGTCGCGGAGGCGAGCGACGAGTCCGTCGAGCGGATCCTGGCGACGAAGGTCAGCGGTTTCTGGGCTGCAGTGCTGGCCACGATGCAGGACCCGATCCGATCCGCGGTGGCGCTTGCGAGCTGGGCTGGACGCTTCGGCAACGCCGGGCAAGCATCGTACGCCGCGGCGAACGCGGCGCTCTCCCAGGCGGTTGGCGCGCTCGCGCGCAAGCGCCCCGGCGTGCGCGCGCTCGCGCTCGAGTACCCGCCCTGGGACGGCACCGCGATGGTGGCGAAGATCCCGCCCCTGGCGCGGGCAACCCTCACCGAACAAGGCGTTCCGTTCATCGACGACGCCGCGGGACTCGCGGCGTTCTTCGGCGGCCTGCGCGGCGGCTGGTCCGGACCGGTGCTGCTCGCGCACGATCGCCCGGGGCGGCGCATCGCCCACCGGTTGCGCGTCCAGGTCTCGCGTGCGGAGCACCCCTACCTCGAGGACCACCAGCTCGCGGGCCAGCCGGTGCTGCCGCTCTCGGCGGCGCTGGACCTCGCGGCGCAAGCCGTGGAGGAAGCGAGCGGCACCTCGGGCACGCCGCTGCTGCTGCGCGACTTCCGCTTGCGCCATCCCGTCCGCATCGCGGATGCCACCCAGCTCACGGTCTCGGTCGGCGGGTCGGGCGAGCTGGCGGTCTCCCTCTCCTCCACCGTCGAGGGCGCGCCAGCCGCATTCGCGCGCGCTCCGGCGTACACCGCCTTCGCCACGCTCGCCGCGGACGTGGGCTCGGCGCTGTCGTCCGCCCTTCCCGCTCCGGCAGCAACCGCGGCGCCCGAGCTGCCGATGACGCTCGACGAGTTCTACGGCGGGTTCACCTTCCACGGGCCGCGCATGCGCGCGATCGAATCCATCGAGCAGATCTCGCCGCAAGGCATCGTCGGCCAGGTCCGGACCAGCAAGCCTTCCGACTGGATCCGCAACCCGCGGCGCTCCTCCTGGACGGTCGATCCGCTCGCCGTCGACGGCGCGTTCCAGCTGGCCGCCTACTGGGCGTGGTCCAATCTCAACAGGGCCGGCTTCCCCGTCGGCATCGAGGAGTTCGTCCAGGTCGCTCCGCTGGGCGAGGGCCCGGTGCGCGCGTCGTTGACGCTGGAGCAGAGCACGGGCGACGAGGTGCGCGGGACCATCGTGCTGCAGTCCCGGGACGGACGCGTGGTGGCGGTCGCTCGCGGCGTGCAAGGCGAGTTCAAGCACCGGGACCCGCGGTTCCTCATCGGCCGGACCGCGCCGCTCAAAGCGGTGGCCCCCTCGCCCGAGCCGAGGCCTCCGGCGGTCGACGAGGCCACATACCGCATCGACCAGTTCCCCGAAGTGCAGGAGCTCGAGCAGCGGCTCGGTCTCGCCACCGCGTTCGGGCTGAAGAACCCGTACTTCAACGTGCACGAGCGGGTGACGAACGACACGTCCGTGATCGGCGGGCGGACGGTGATCAACTGGTCCAGCTACAACTATCTGGGCTTCTCCGGCGACGCGAACGTGACCCGCGCGGCGCAGGAGGCGGTGGCGCGCTACGGCACCAGCGTGTCGGCGAGCCGTGTCGCCTCCGGCGAGAAGCCGCTGCACCGCGAGCTGGAGCAGGAGCTGGCCGCGTTCCTCGGCACCGAGGACAGCGTGGTCACCGTCTCGGGGCATGGCGTCTTCGTCACCACCATCGCCACCCTGATGAAGGACGGCGACCTGGTGCTCCACGACGCGCTCGCGCACGACTGCATCATGACCGGCGCGAAGCTCTCGGGCGCCAAGCGCCGGCCGTTCCCGCACAACGACTGGCGCGCGCTGGAGAAGCAACTCCAGCAGCTGCGGCCGCACTACCGGCGCGTGCTCATCGCCATCGAGGGCGTGTACTCGATGGACGGCGACTTCCCCGAGCTGCCGAGGTTCATCGAGCTGAAGAAGAAGTACGGCTGCCTGCTGCTGGTCGACGAGGCGCACTCCATCGGCGTGATGGGGAGGACCGGCGCGGGCATCGGCGAGCACTTCGACGTGAACAGGGCCGACGTGGACCTGTGGATGGGCACCCTGAGCAAGAGCTTCGCCTCCTGCGGCGGCTACGTCTGCGGGACGAAGCAGCTCGTCCAGTTCCTGAAGTACGCGGCGGGCGGGTTCGTCTACAGCGTCGGCATCTCGCCGGCGAACACCGCGGCGGCGCTGGAGGCGCTGCGCCAGCTCAAGGCGCATCCGGAGAAGGTGGCCCGGCTGCACGAGCGCGCCTCGCTGTTCCTGCGGCTCGCCAAGGAGAAGGGGATCGACACGGGCTTCTCGCAAGAGAGCGCGGTGATCCCCGCCATCCTGGGGAACTCGCTGCACGCGCTCACGGTCAGCGAGGCGCTCAAGCACCGGGGCATCAACGTCCAGCCCATCCTCTATCCCGCCGTCGAGGAGACCGCCGCCCGCCTGCGGTTCTTCTGCACTGCCACGCACACCGAGCAGCAGATCCGCGAGACCGTGCAGGTGCTGGCGGAGGAGATCGCGCGGGCGCGGGCGGAGTCGGGCGAGGCGGCAACGGCAGATAGCGCTACCGGAAGCTCCTAACGCAGCAGCGGTGAGGGCGTTCCGGCCGCCGCGAGCACGAGCTGCGCGGACGCCCGGGTCGCGGCGACGTAGAGCGAGCGCCGCGCCTCCGCCGTATCGGCGTACTGGCCGGCCGCGGCGTCCGGAACCACGACGTGATCGAACTCGAGCCCCTTCACCTCGGGTACGCAGGTGACCTGGGCGCCAGGGCCGAAGGTGAACGCCCCTTCCAGGGCGAGATTCGCCGGGACGACCATCTGCGCCAGCCTGGCAAGCTGCACGGCCGCCTGTGGCGTGCGGCAGATCACCGCCGCGGCTGCGGTCGGATCGTCCGCGTCGAGGTCTCGCAAGGCCTCGACCAGCCAGGCGGCCAGGTGGCATTCGTCATGGAAGCGGACCAGCGGGAATGCCGCCCTGCCGCCTTCGCTGCGGAGAGCGCGCGCGAACTCGGTCACCTCCGGCGGACTAGTATAGCAAGAGAGGCGCTTTTAGTAGCTTTGCGATGGATTTGGAGCGCCGTCACTCTCTACGCAAGCGGCGGTTAGCAACTTTGCGGTACCCTTTGGCACTAGTCGAACAGGCATCGCCTAACACCCCTGGAGGAGAGTCATGCGGTACGTCGTGGACGAGGAGGAATGGCGGAAGAAGTGTCACGCGGCAGGAGTCGCCGGCAACGCCGTTCCCGATAACCTGACCGATAAATTGATCGACAAGATTCTGCGCGCGCACTTGAGCGAGCGCCTCGAGTTTACCGATCGCAAGATTGAGGGCCTTTACCTGCGGGCGGAAGCCGACTACACGCAGAAGGATGACACCACGGCTCCCGGCGCCAGGACGTGGCGACTGCGCGCCCGTATCCGCGCCACGGGTGAACGGCTGCACTACCGCCTCGGTGATGCGCGCAAGGGGATGACCCTGGAGGATGCCCGAGCAAAGGCCATACACGATCTCGCCAAGGCTCAGGACGGCCGCAGCCCCGTCGCCGTCGCCGAGGCGGAAGCGGGCCGGATGCAGACGGTCGGGCACTATCTGGAGAACACCTACGCCCGGCAAGTTCTCACCCCGCTCCGTACCGGCAAGGCGATTCACGAGTACATGCGCAAGGTCTGGGAGCCGGTGCTCGACAAGCCGCTCTGCGCGCTCACCCGTGACGATCTCGAAGGCGCCCTGACGACCTGGAAGATGCGTCCTGGGGTGCGGGGGCGGAAAGAGCTTGCTGGCGGTACGGTGAGGAAAGTGTGGCAGCAGTTCGCCCACCTGATCCGTCACGCTGACCAGGGCGAAGTCATTCCTGCCGATCTCACCCGGCGGCTCCTGCGCGAGCCCGGCGCCTTGCACCGCACCAAGGATGGCGAACACGTCCGCTGGCTTGGGCAACTGGACCCGGACGAGCCGCGCAAGCTGCGGGAAGCTCTAGCCGCGTTCACCACGCGCGAGCCGGGCGGCGGGCACTTCCTCCAGGCCTGCGTCCGCGTCGCCCTGGCAACCGGAATGAGGGCCGGAGAAATCGTCGGACTGACCGACGCCGCCGTCAACTTGAGAGAGAAGACCATCTTCCTGCGCGCCGACGGGACCAAGGGAAATAAAGATCATCGCGTCAATCTCAACGACGCAGCCGTGGCGGCGCTCGGTGAATGGCTGAAGGTGCGCAACGCGTTCTGCATCGGCCACGGCGGACGCCTCTTCCCCAGGCTGCCGGGTCTGCCGACCGGGCACTGGAGCCACAGGCTGAAGAATCACAACCGGGATTGGAACGTCATGCGTCGCGCCGCTGGCATCGAAGGCCGCTGCGCATGCTGCAACGGCCATCTGCGGTTTCACGATCTGCGGCATTCGTTCAGCGTCACGTTCCTCCAGGCCGGGGGGACCATGGCAGAGTTGCAGAAGGCACTCGGGCATAGCGATATCACGACGACTCAGCGCCATTACGGCCACGTGTTGGAAACGGACGTGCGCCGGGTGGTCCTGGCGATGCCCGACGTGCTGGCCTTATGATGCGCTACGTTCGCCGCGTCCCCAAGGCGATCCCGGAAGGGCTCCGACTCGTGCACAACTTCGTACCCGGCACCGCCAGGCTTCGCGCACGCAGCCCGAATCTCACACCCGGTCCGATGGGTTTCACGTTCTACTACGAGCGCGTCAACGAGCCGAACGTGAGACGCGTGATCTGCACCTGTGGCTGGGCGCCGCACCTCGAGCACTACAACGTGGAGCAAGACTAGGAGGGAATGTGAAAGCATACGAGGCACTAATCGCTTGGACACCGAGGAATGATCGAAGGCCCACCGCCGGACAAGTGAAGGTCGGGCCTTTGCGGCGCGAGGGTGAGTCCGACTGGGCCAGCCCATTCGCCATGACCGGCGGCGCAGCGTGGGTCGCCACACGCGAGCTTAGAGGCGCGCAGAGTGTGGCCCGGCTGTTCATCGATTTTCATACCCTTATTGTCCGGGACAGGATTGACCCAGCACTCGCCCACGAGGCGTTCCTAGCGATCGACGAATACGCAGAATCGATTTCGCCGGACATCCATGGCGCCCGGGACCCCGGCACAGATCCCGATAGCTGAGACAACGAGGGCGGGGCCGTTCACGCGGCGCCCGCCCTCTGCGACCGACGCGCCTCGGAGGCGGCGCAACGATGGCAAAAGAGAAGGTAACACAGGACGGGCCGGGGAAGGCAACCGAGGAAACCGTCAAGCTAGCTCGGCTCGCCGGTAACGTGGCGGTGCTGAGAGAGCTAGACGCCCTCGCGCGCGCACTCCTCCGAGAGATGGAAGAGACCGACATGGGAGCACTGCTCCAGGCCAGGGTGCAATTACTTGGGGCCACCAGGTCCAAGCGGATTGCGAAGATGATCCGGTTAATGGAGATGCTGCCCGACGTCGAAGCCTATCGCGTCGCCCGAGCTTTGTGGCCGTACATCGCGCCTGAGTTTTTCCCAAGGCCCCATGTTTCGCTTAGCGATGCGTGGGCTAGGGGTCTCTTGCCGGCCCTTTCCGAAGAGGAGAACCACGATCGCAAACTCCGCATACAGCACGTGCTGAACACGATGCGGAGCACCAAGAAAGACGCACAGCGATTCAAGAAAGCGCACGGCGAAATGCCAAGGCTTCCGAAAGACCGGCGCGAGCTGGCGGACGTAGCTGCGCGCTCCTATGGCCTGTCGGCTAAGGATGTCGATCGCCTCATGCATAACTCGGAGCACGCAAAGAATTCCCGCGCCCGCCGGCAGGGCAAAGTTTCCTGACACCGGCCATTCGGTAAGGAAGTTTTGCCCCGCTGATAGCGGCGCCTTTGTACCTTCCATTACCGTTCGCCCTGCAATTGCGACTCGCCATTCCGGCGAGCGCAATCGCAAAGGAGCGAACGTCATGCAGAAGGCAAGGCCGAATTCCATCCGCGCCGCTCGCGAGGCCACGGGTCTTTCCCGTGAGCAGGCGGCGGTCAAGGCCGGCATCAGCGGGACCACTCTGCGGATCGCTGAACGCACGGGCTTAATCACCGAACAGAGCGCCGCCAAGCTGGCCCCGGTTCTCGGGGTGAAGCCGGCCGTACTTCTGGGCGCGAACGCAGAGACGCGCCGATGACACCGGAAGTCATGAAGCCGGTATGCAAGGTGTGCGGCAAGCCGGTGTGCTCCCGTGGGAAGTATGCGCGCCAGGCTATGGGTCTGAGCCTCTGCCGCAAGCACTATCTGCTGTTCCGGTGCCCGGATTGCGGAAAAGCGCTCCCGCTTCACCTGGCCCTGGCCCGACACTGCGACGAGGCGCCCACCGATGGCTGAGACCACCGAACCGACGTCCCGGGACAAGAAGCACAAGCCAACGCCCCGGGTGAGGCGCCCACTCGATCCGAACGCCGCCTTATACGACGCCAATCATGCTGCGTCATACCTAGGGCGGTCTCCGGCGTGGCTCAGAGCCAAGAAGGCCGAATACGTCAAAGCGGAGGAGCAAGGCCGCACGGCCGACCTGGCGCGACTTCCGAAACACGTCCTGATTGGTAACTCCGTGTTCTGGCGACGCAGCGATCTCGACAAGTACATCGCCGACAACGCCGTTGACGGCGGCGCTGTCCGCTACCCCGAGAAGGCGGGTGCCAAGTGAGCAACCCGACGGAGTTGAAATTGAGAATGATTCTCAAGATCTTGTTTAATAAAGGAGTGACCACCCCGAAAGTGAGCGTCATGGTTAGCGGATGCTCGGCCGCAGCTGGAGGAGCTTCGGGCCGCTGGACGAGACGCACGATGCCGTGACTGCGGCAAAGACACCATGCCGCTGAAGGCGAAACGGGATTATCCATAAGCATCCAATTGATACGCACTCGTTGGAAATGCCCGTAATCCGCCCCGGTTGGGTTCGCACGCTGGACACGCACGCTTGTTTCTCTTTACAACCTTGGCAGCCTTCCACCCGTATTAGGAGAGAGGAAACATGAAGAAACCAGATAGACGGCTAGTCGCCCTGGCTGCAGCCGTGTCCGCCCCCACCCTGCAGAAGGTGCTCAGAGGCGACCCCGACGTGCTGCCAGCGAGCATCGCCCGGGTCCGCCGCGAGCTGGAAACGCTGGGCCTGGGCGACCTGCTACCAGCGACGCGCCGATGAAACGCGCCGGGGCCAAGGTGATCGACCTGCGCACGTGGGTACGGACCAAGTGGGCGCGGACCAGGGCAGCGGCGCAATTGCCCTCGGAGCCTGAGCCGGAGCCGACACGCGCGACGGCCGGGTCATATCTCCGGGGAGATGACGTCCCTTGCAGCGATCGCGGATGCCGGAGCTGCTACCCGAGCGGGCGCCGATGAGACGCCTGCACCCCCAGCGCAACCGAGTTCTGGTCTCATTCACGGAAACCGAATGGGATCAACTCATTACCGAATCAGCACGGAGAGGACTCAGTCTCGCAACGTATCTGCGGGCACTCGTCCTCACTCACCCGGAACGCAAAGGAGCATAAAGCAATGAGTCTAACCTGGCTGGTACCCCCGCGCGTTTCTTTCCGGGTGTTCTTCGCACGGATCGCACGCGAAAACCGCGAGAGCGGCTGTCGCTGCGCTCAGAAGTTCGAGGTGGATGTCGAACGCTGGCGCATCACGTCGAAGCACATGGTGTGGTGCCCGGCCCATCCGAGCTACGAGCGGCGGAGGACAGGCTGATGAAACGGACCGCAGAGCAAGATAAACATAACCCGCCGCCAGACGACCGTCAACCCACGCTCCAAGACGCGCTCAAGGCCTGCAGTTGCGTGCCACGCGTCTACAAAGATGGACGCTCCTGGCGCGAAGTCCATGAACCCTGGTGCACGCTCCCGCGCGAACAACACGAACGGGTGTACTGAGATGAGCGCGACCGAAACCCCGGAGCCCACGCCGTCGATTGAGGACGAGCTGGTCCCGCTCTGTGCCCACACCTGTAAGGAGTGCGATAGCCCGGGCAAGCGCCCATACCCGCATCACGAACTCGGCTGGCAGACCCGGACGTTTCCGGCGGCGCAGTTGCAGGGCGCAGCGAACCTCGGTCTGCGTACCCGCCATTACCCGGGCCTCGACAACGACGTAGACGACCCGGCAATCGCCGCTGCGATCGAGGAGGTAGCGCGCACCGTGCTCGGACCGGCCCCCCGCCGGTTCCGGGCGAACAGCTCCCGCAGCACCCTGCTCTATCGACTCGCAGAAGGGGAAAAACCGTTCAGCAAGGCCAAGATCAAGTTCGTCGCTCCCGACAAGAGCAAGGCACAAGTCGAGTTCCTGGCCGAAGGGCAGCAGACGGTCATCCGGGGCACCCATAACACCGGCGCCAAGATCAAATGGAAGGGACATCCGCGCGAGGACGCGCTCTCGCCGGTCACTGTAAAACAGCGGGACGCCTTCCTGGCAGCCGTGCGGACGCGGCTGGTGGACCTCGGCTGCACAGGCATCAAAATCGAGGGCGGAGAGGCCAAGAGTGAGAAGGAACCGGCGCCGCCCGCCGCCGTAGCAGACCCCCACGCACAAAACGACGCCCGCTCGTACCTGGCGAACGCGCTGGAGACGGTCCGCGCAGCTCGGGAAGGTGCGAGAAACGAAACCCTCAATGCGCTGGCCTACGGCTGCTACCAACGGGCCGGCGCGAAGCTCCTCGACGCGGAGGAAATCGAAACCGAATTCACCAAGGCGGGGCTCGAGATCGGACTGACGGCGAGCGCAATCAAGGCGACCCTGAAAAGCGCCCGCAAAGGCTTAAAGAAGCCGATCGACAAGCTGGCATCCGCAGTCGGGGAGCGGGAACGGATCGCGTGGGACCGGCTCGACTTCGATGGCATGACTCGACGGATCGAGGAACGGCTCGTCAAGGTGAAGGGGCTCTATCGCATCGGCGACGTGTATATGGCCGTCCGCGAGGCCGCCCTCCCTGGAACCGAGCACCCGGACGGCCCGCAGCTGCCTGCGCCCAAGCAACTGTTGACCGTACCGATGAGCAGGACGGACCTGCGCTTCGCCATCGAACCCCACGCCTGCATCATCCGGCAACGCACCAAGGACTCCGTCGCGGAGCTGCCGGATGACGTGGTCGCGCACATGCTCCTGCGGCCTGAGAAGGGTGCACCACAGATCTTCGGGCTCGCGCAACACCCACTCGTCACACCCGAAGGCCGGCTCATCAACACCGAGGGTTACGACGATGGCTCGGGGCTCTATATCTCGCTGGGCGACTGGTCTTTCCCCGAGGTGAAGTCACGCCCGACCAAGGACGACGCGGTGCAAGCCGCGAGACGACTTCGTGAGTTGCTCTTCGAGGAGGTGCTGCTCAAGGACAAGAAGGTCGATGGCGCCGCTCTGCTGGCGCTGTACCTCACGGGCGTCGGGCGCAAGACGATGGCCCAGGCCCCGGCCGGTCTCATCAACGCCACCATGCAGGGCACGGGCAAGACCACCGCTGCCCGGGTTCTCCATGTCGTGCTCACCGGCCGCGACATGGCGGTGCAGGTCGCCTCGACAGACAAGGCCGAGTGGAAGAAAGGGATCTTCAGCACGTTGCTGCGCCAGCCCGCAATGGTGGTCTTCGACAACCTGGCGGACGGCTCCACGCTCGACGACCCGGTGCTCGCGCCTATTCTAACGAATCAGTTCTACACCGATCGCTTCCTAGGAGTGCACAAGGACGTCACGGTCCAAACCAACACGCTGTTCCTGTTCACAGGCAACGCGATCACTGTCTGCCCGGACCTGACCCGCAGGATGATCAAGGTAGACCTGCGCAGCGAGACACAACGCCCGGAGCAGCGCCAGTTCAAGAACCCCGACGTGGTGGCGTACGCCAGGGGTGTCCGCGCCGAAGTCATCGGGTGCGTGCTCACCATCCAGCGGGCCTGGCACTCGAGGGGCGGATCGGAAACGAAGTCCTTCGGCCTGGGGCCTGAGTTCGATCAACTGGTCACCTGGCCACTCGCCTTCGCCGGAGAAGAGGGGCTGTTCGAGAAGCGCGAGGAGCTGTCGGCGCAGGCGCCGCTAGAGATGGCGCGCACCAGGGTCCTGCTCGGGCTGGCCGAGGTGTTCGGCGTCGCCAAGGACGACGGTCCGCTCAAGCGCGAGTTCAGCGCGATGGATTGCATCCGGCAGATGGGAGGAGAACACCCGCCGACGAATCCCGAATCGCCCAGGTTGGCACTACGTGACGCGATCGAGGAGGTGGACCGGAAGAAGGTCTTTTCTGGGACCGCGCTGGGCATTTTCCTAGGGCAGATGGTGGACCAGCCACCACGCAGCGGCCTGGTGCTGAGGCTGGTGCTGAGGTGCAGGACCGTCCACGGCAGCGCCCGGTACCGAGTGACCGGAGAGCACGAAAAAGCCCCTGTTCGGGAGCCTGGTACGGATGTGAAAGGGCAAGACCGATGAGCTCCAAAAGCACCCCAAAAGCTAGAAACGACCCGTCTCAAGGTCCACCCCACGAGGGTGCTCTAAATCCATATCAAAGGGGCGTGTTTGCCTACCAAAGGTTGCTAGGGTGAGGGTGGACCTTGAGGGGTCGTTTACTGCCTGAAAGGCAAATTTTGAAATCATGGTTTCGTGTTTCAGTATGCGGCTGGGAAATGGGGTCTAACGTCCACCAGGTCCACCCTGGCGACCTGACCGAAAGACCGGCGGAAAATGCCAAAGTAGCACCACCTGCGATCTACTTCCGTCCCAAGCACGACACGGGCGCCCCATCCTGGCAGCGCCCGTTATCGATCGTGCTCGTTCTGATTATCGCTTCTTCTTTTGCTCGCGTGCCTTCTCCAGCGCAGCAAGGCGAATCCAGACGGCAGGGGGAACCGCGAAGTCCAACCCCACCACGGCGTCGGTCGTAGCCTTGACGATCTCCTTCCATTCCTCTTCGGTGAAGGAGACCAGCGACTTGCGTGTGCGGTTTTCGTCTTTGCTTGGCATCGATCGATACGCTACTCCAGGCTTAGCGGGGCTGTCCATTATCGAGATCCTCGCATGGCTTAGCTCACACCTGGCAACGTCGTCTGTTTCGTGTGAGCCTTCGCCTTCGCAGGCTTCTTCACTTTGGGATGCGCGGTGCCGTTCTTCCCCGGCTTGGGTGCGATGCCCTCGCGCACGGCCTCTGCCTTGATCTTCTCGCGTTGCTTCTCTTCAAACCCGAGCGGTACATACGGTCGGAACGTGGCGTCGTCCTTTTGCAGCTTCCGGGCGTACTTCATGAGTGCCTTGACCCGGCCGTACCAGACCTTGACCAAGTCCTCCGCGAGGTAGGCCGTGTCATCGGGGTCCGCCTCTGCGTTCTCGGCGCGCTCCTGGAGGATTTCCCACTGCGCGTCGTTCAGGGTGATTTTCAGAGTATGGTTTGCCATCGTCATTTCCTCCACTTCAATCGATCGTCCAAAAGTCCAGGCGTCTTTCTGAAAGAACGTCAGCGAGTGGCCGGGCCGGGCAGAGCGTCGTGTGTCCGTTCCGTCCGCCATGTTCGAGTTTGTTGCCGCAGGCCCGGCAGGTCTGCTCGTCCAGCAGCCAGAGCAGCAGGCGCAGCCCGGCATCCCGCAAACGGCCGTTGTCGATGCGCAGCGTTGCTGCCTCTGTTTTCACTTCGTGCAACGCGGCCTGCAGCATCCTCGCTCGCAGCAACGCCGCTGCCAGCATTTCCCGCGTTGTCATGACCGGACTCCCCGCTCTACGGACCTAATCAGGTCCTCGAGCAGGTCGCGGGCCAAGCGCAGGAGCTGCAAGCTGCGCCGCCGCTCTTTCGGTGAGTCCTCCCGTTCCATGGCGACGATCTCGTCAACGATATCGTCCACCAGTCGGCGCACCTTCTGCTGTTCTCGCGTCATGGTGTCTGCGGTCATGGGACGAGCCCCCGCGTGTACTTGCACCCGTCGTGAATCTCGCACGGCGCCTCGCCCGCGTCCTGACAAGGCCGCGCGCAGGATTCCGAGGGTTTCCGCCGCGCCTTCGTCGTCGTTGGTCGCAGTTTCCTCAATCCAGCGCGCGGCGCTCTGCGTGGCCGTAACGATCGCTGCGTATTGAGTCCGTGCGAAGGCGTCCTCCGGACCCGTCATGTCAAGCATCCACTGTCGCAGCGTGGGCGTCATGACCGAGCTCTCAGCAGTCTGAGCACCGTTTCCCAGTCCGCGCCTTGGGCGACGATAGGGCCGTTCCAACGAGCGTTGTCCACGATGACGCACTTACCGTTTTTCGACTGGGGGTTCTGCTCGGAAAGCTCGCGCATGCACCAGATTCCGTTTTGCGATTTGCCGCCGCACGTCTTCCCGGAGCGGCAGATGCGTAGGACTTCCTGCTCTGCGGCGCTCATGGCTGCGCCCCGCAGGCTCGCAGGAAGCGCTCGCGTTTGAATTGGGAATTCGTTTGCGCAAGATCGCTTGCGAATAGGTAAACCGTCGTCACCCACATTCGCGTCGCAGCGCTCCCGTCCTTTGGCTTGAGCGTGCGCAGCGTGTCTGCGATGCACTGAAAGTGCATGCGCGTCATCTTGGGCGCGCTCATGACCGCACCTCGCAGTAGATGAACCCGTTGTCGTCCTCGTACAGCTCGACGGAGCGGAACCCGTCTAGCTCGGGAAACTCGCGCACGTCCTCCGGCTCAATTTTTATTCGAGAGACGGGGTGCGGATTGTGCGGCGTGGTGATTTCCGCCGCGCCGCCGTCCATGGCGATGTCCCAAAAGTAGGGCGCCCAGATGTTCTCCGACTCGAACTTGCCGGGCGAGACGATGCGATTGCCTTGGACCTGGTAGGTCTGTTCCAATTCTGCACGTGTCATGGTTTGCTTCCCCTCGCGGATTGAATGGGCCGCGTCCCGCAGCCATGAGAGTGCATGCTTAGTGCCAATGGAGCGGCTTAGCTAACTTAGCTATACCAGATCGATGCAGTGCGGCTTACCTGCGTAAGACTTTGCGCACTGCGCATCTATGTACGCAGTTAGTGCGCAAAGTCTTGCGCAGTCTGCTAAGCCACGCTGAGCTAACCGCCCCGTGACCGCCCGAGCAGGGCGGTGTCCGGGACTGCCATCCTGAGAGTGAAAACGGCACCGCTGTGGCCCGCCGTGGGTGTTAGGTGGAGTGTCAGGGCGAGCAGCGAGCCCCAGGGCGCACGGCCGGCGGCGGACCACCCCATGGCATGGATTGAAGGCTTCCCGTGCGTCTCAGTGAGGCTGTGGCCCTGCTCCGACGCTCCTCGGCGCCGGCGCCGGCCCTGGACGACGCCCGTCGCCCTCTGGTCTCAGTCGGCTAGAAGGTAGTCATGGTGAGCAGGGAGCAGCCCTTGATTGCCCGTGTCTTACGATCGACGGCGTGCGTCTTACGATCGATTGTGTGAGCACATACGATCTACTGAATGTCGTGAGGAAGCATGCTTCCAGGGCGTGAGGGGGTTACCCGGGGTTTTCGCCCTTCGCCCGCCCTATAGGTCTCCCCTTGGGCGTAGCCCTCAGATATTAGCTAATAGATCTAATATCAACTCTCCTCTGGGCCAACCCTATTCAATTATATCCCACAGGTATCCTTTGGATACATTGACAATATGCCGCCGCACCCTTATCCTCGTCATCGGTGAACATTCACCGGCAAAGGAGGCGCAGCGAAGTGCTAGACCACACAAGGCTCCGGGTTGAGCTGGCCCGGCGCGACCTGACGCAGACGGCTTTGGCCCTGCGAATGGGAGTCCCACAGAGCACGCTCTCGATGTGGCTCACCGGGGTGCACCCTGCTCCAACGGATCTGACACAACGCATAGAGATGGCGCTCGACCTGGCGCGCGGCGTCCTGGCGGTGCGCGAACATCGGAGGACGACCTAATGCTATCCCCGGAACAATCCAGCAAAGCGCTCGCGACGGCGCGGAGCGAAGAAAAACAGGCTAAGGACGATCACGACGCTGCGCTCACGGCGAAGACCCGCGCCGATAAAACGCTCGCATCCGCGCAGTCCGCAGAGCGGGTGGTTGACACCCAGCGTGAAGCTGTGCAACGCGAGCGGGCCGCGCTCATTGCCTTGGTCGCCAGTAGCGATCAGACGAACGAACCTGCGATGCATCGCATGGGGGCGGAGCGCTACGTCCTCGACACCCGCCTGGAAGCCCTGGATGGCGCAGCCGAACGAGCAAAGGCCGCTCGCGAGCAGGCCCAGGCCGACGCCAGCGCCGCGCATGCAGCGGTGCGCGCCGCCGAAGAGAATCTACAGAAGGCACGCGCCCGCCTGTCCGACGCACAAGACGACGCGTGGGAAGCGCGTCTGATCGCAGCAAAAGAATCGCTTCCCAGGCACCTCCAAGAGCGGGCGGCGTACCGCGAGCGCATGGAAGAGCGCGAACGCGAACGCGAGATTCGCTTCTGTCGTGACGAGGCTTACCGCCGCTACCTCGCCAACATCGGCGAACGCTGCCCGTCGATCGAGGAGAAAATGCGCATGGAGGATGAGCTGTTCAATCTGGTTTGGGCCGAACGGCATGGGGAGAAGCCTCCGAAGCCAGCACCGTCGTTGGTGCAAACAGAGTCGCGCCAGCCGCTGAAGTCCGGTGAGCAGGGCTGGGGGCAGCATCTTCATTCTTTCGATAGCCGAGGGCCGCCCGTACCGGTGCGTGCAGTCCGTGGTGGCACCGAAGGGACTTGGGATCCGTTCAAGGACGAGTAACCCTGGCACAAGAGGAGAGGACAGATGGCTTACACGAGAGAGGAATTGAAGGCCCGCTATAGCAGCCCGGCGATGCAGAAGGCACTCACGATCGGGTACGAGGGCGTCCCCGCCGACGACCTCATGCTCCGAGCGTTTACCCAGGCTGCCGACGAGTCGGGTTTGGACGTAAAGAAGGCAAACGAGTTCTTGGCCCGCTTCATGGAAGCGGCGGCAGCCCTGAAAGGAGGGAAATAGCCATGGCAAAAGATCCAGTAATGAAGCCGCAGCCGAAGTCGCAGCCCGACCCGAGGTACCAGCCCGTGGAGAAAGCACCTCGGGGGACCACCGTCACCAAGCCGCTCCCGAGACAGGGCGGAAGCAACCGCGGGACCGGGAAATGAATCCGGCTGATCAGCCACTGCCCGATTATGGCCCAATGCCCGGCGACGAGCTGGCGCCCATCCGGCCGAGGGTGACGAGGGCTCCACCGGGAATCGCCCCGCAGCGCTTCCTCCCGTCGCCGCCACCGAGCTATTCACCGCCGACCAGTGAGCCGAAGATCGCTCCCTGCATGTTTCACACTCCCGCGATGCCGCGAAACGGCGGCGGTAACGGGTACGAGCCGTGAAGACGAAGGAGGTAGCCCTGTCTCTAGTAGCAGCTAAGTAGCGTCTCCGAAAGTCCGAGGTACTCGACCCGTGGTCTCCGGCGACATAAGTTCCGTTCGCAACCTCTCGAAGTCGTCCGTACCGCGCAAGTCTTCGGAGCCGTTCCGTTCGCGAGAGTGCAGCAAACGCGCCGATCACTACGCCGAGGATGAGAGGGATTCGATCCTTCTTCATGGGTATCCTTGGTCTTATTCCGCGAGACTCCATCACGACTGCCGACGTGAGCACAATCGCCTTAGAGAGCTTCCCCGCCACCGGCGCTCCTTCAGGTGCCCTGGCGACCGCGCGGCGGCGAGAAGTGACCCAGGGCCGGCTCGGATCACACCCCACCTGTCGGAGGGACGAAGTACGATGGTCCGGATGGCTGAGTGGGTTGCCACGCTGGTGGCTGGCGTTGTTGGTGTTGTTGGTGCGATCTTGGTGTACGCCCTTGGCCTTCGACCGACCAGGAGGGCGGAGAAGCGTGCAGAGCGCGCTGACCGAAGGGAGCGCAGCGCGGAGAGGCGCGACCGCGAACGCCTGGAACGTGAGCGCCAGCAGGCCGCTGATGAGGAAGCGAACGAAGAGGACTACGAGAAGTTCTTGGCCGCCGTGTACGAGCACTTCGAACTCGGCGGGTGGTCGTTCCCGGTAGAGCCGGAGGATCTTGACTTGGGAATGCGCGCCGTCGATGAGGGACTCTTCGATGAAGTGTGGAAGAGCGGGAAGCTGAGCCTGCGCCGCCGCAAGCAGTAGGTCCCGGACATGGTGACCGGTTCCGCCGTCCTGCCCCGTCCCCGCGAGAGCTTCACCTTGCTCTGCGTCCGTTGCGGCGGCTCGCGCTACTACGTCCGCCAGGATCGCGCCCGCGGCGTCTTCGAGCATCGGTTCGATTGCCGGAGGTGCGGGCAGAAGCACGCGGCGTGGAGCTACGATTGGGCGCCGGGCGGCGGTCACGGCTTCTCTACGTAGCGCCCTCATTCTCGGAAAGTTGCGGGAACGCGACGTCCGCCTCGATCTTCCGCCCGCAGGCGCACGTCACGGTCTCGTTGAAAGCGCGCTGCGTGAAGAACGTGAACAGATGGAGATGCAAGGCGCGCCGAACGGTGTCAGATAGGGCGCCTTTGCGCCGCTCCATCAAGAAGATCTGCCGGAATGGGAGGATGTGCCGCAGGTCGGCGTAGCTTTCCTCGGGAACGCCCGACGCTGCATTTTTTGGCATCCAGAAGAAGGCCCGGCGCTTGCCGTCACGGACGGCCTGGACTGCGTCGCCGTCCATGTTCCTCATTGGGACCACGGGCGCCACCGCGGCGAACCACTTCTCCTCGGACTTGCCCTGTTCCTCGAATTTGTCGATCTGGCAGTCGTGCCACAGGACGATGGCCGGTCCAACCACGGGCGCGCGAAGATGGATGAACTCACCCGTCTTTCGAAAGGGCATCTTCAGCTTCTCCAGACGCTCGTATCGCGCTTTGCCCGGAATCTGCGTCGGATCATGTGGCCGACAAACGGTCACCGGCGATTCGACGAGTCCCCACGGGACATCGCTCACGATGTCGCCCTGCGACAGTTTCGACGAAATCGGCGCGTAGAAATCGGGTTGGTCTGGCACCTACCTACAACCCGTAATCGGGATCCTTTAAGTGGTCAATCTCAACCGCGTTCGAAAAGCGGTCAAGCAGACGCGCGTCGCGAACCAGTCGCAGCGGTACCTTTGGAGGAGGCCCGTGCACCGATGCGGGTGCAGCATATGTCATCGGTGTTCGATCGGAGGTATGCGCCGAGGTTTGCGGTGCCCCTGAGGCGATGAAGAAGTTCGCCGCTACGCAGAGGGCGGCAGTCGTTGTCCGAAGGTTGAACGAGAAGCCCGGGGTGCGGGCAGCCGGGATCTTCTCGGCCTTCTTGAAGGTGCGTGCCTCAACAAAGAAAGAGGAGGGCGCATCGAAGAACTCCTTGCTCTCAGCGAACATGGCTACCCACCCTCTCCGTCGGTTGAACATCGATCGAGGGCATCCGCTCTTTCAGAGCCTTCCCCGTCTCGATGCACTGCAGCAGGAATTCGTGCATCAGTCTCGTGGACATGACGACGCGCAGGACGGCGTTCAGGCCACCGGGTGGAGGGGCACCCTGCGAAAGCCCGCGCAGCGCCATCGCATCTAAGTAGTAGAAGTCAGCCGCGCAGTCGTCCTCGAACAACGCAAGCGCAGCCGCATTGACTCGGAAGGGCGCGTACTTGGCGCTTCCCGCCGCGCTCACGGGCGGAGACTTGGCTGGATCCGACAGTTCGTATCCGTTGCGTTCCACCCACTGCTGCACGCTGACGTGAAACGGCGGCTTGCCTGCATCATCGCTCTTGAACAAGCTCTCATAGAGCTGGTTGTAGAAGGGCCGGTACGGGAATGACAGCTCGAGGATCGCGCCCAGGTGACGCTCGCCGCCCTGCTTCATGAGCTGCGGTTCCAGCTTGCCGAAGATCAGCGACATACTATCCTTCGCATCAACGACGCTGACGTAGTCGGCGAAGAACGATTTCTCGGGGACGACTTCCGGGTTGATCTTGAGGCTGACATTCATCTGCCCGGGTATGCCACGGTCGATCGTGAAGTCCGCTCCGTGGCGAACGCCCTCGGTGCGCACCATCCCTGTGCCGCCGAATCTGCGGACTTCCCCGCGCGCGTGCTGCTTTTGGCCTCGCTTGCTCATCGGTGGGTTCGCGACTCGTCGCACGGAACGGGTCAAACGCGCAATGGAGAGGTGATTTAGGCGTTCCCCCCGGAACACGCTACCTCTGGCAACTCGGCCTCTGCTAGTTCCTCCTCAGAAGAAGTATATGCGAGCGACCACATCTGCGCACCCGGGCCTACCCTGACGACGGGGCGGTCTCCCGCGTTAGGAAGCGGGCAGGACCTACGGACAGCGAGCTGCAGACGGTCTCCCCGAGCGCCGAGCCCCGTGCGCCAGCGCCCGCCGCCGGCCCTGTCGTCGAAGCTCCCTGCGGCCGTGCCCGCCCCCATCTGCACCCGGATTCATGACGCACCGAATCAAGATTTTCGCTCTAACACCCCTGGACTCCGCTCTCAGAGGGGTTGACACCTCCGGCGGACAGCGGTAGCTGACCTCCAGCACCGCCCTCCGGTGCTCGGGCGCGCCCAGCTCGCGCATGGTCGTTTCCCAGCCCCGGAAGTTGGCTGCCGGATCGACCTGCTGCGCCGCGTCTCCGGCGACGATCAGCGTCCCTCCGCGCGACACGCATCGGCCGAGCAGCGACAGCTCCAGAGCTGAAAACTCCTGCGCCTCGTCGATCAGCATGCAGTGGTACTTGCTCGGGGAGGCCGGCGCGACCCGAGCGCGCTGCGCTCGCAGCCGCTCCAGCTCGAACAGCACCGCGTAGTCCTCCACGTCGACGGTCTCCGCGTCGCCCATCGGCGTCCCTTCGTCGATGGCGCGCCCGTCCACCGCCGCCAGGCGCTCCTCGTCGACGTGCGCGTATTCGCGCTCGGTGCTCTGGGTGAACTGCACGCGCGTATGCTCCACCGACTCCGCCGCCGCGATCAGCGACAGTCCGGCGCGCACCGCCACCTCCTCCATCAGGGGCCGATCGCCGAACAAAGCGTGCAGGTCCTCGCGCCCCGCCAGCTTCGCCCGGCGTCCCGCCTCGTCATCCGGCGGCGGCGGGGGACGGTGAGCGATGGCATCGAGAGCGCTGCGGATCGCTTCGTGCCGCTTGAGCCGGGACACGAGCGGCGGCGTGTCCTCGCTTTCGCGCCTCTGCAGGTCGGGGAAGACGCGCCGCGCCTGCTTGGAGGCGAACTTGTCCCAGGTCCAAGTCTCCACGCCGTCGAGGCCGAGCCGGTGCAACAGCGACTCGGTCAGCCGGCGCAGGCCTTCGTTGGGAACGATGCAAGCTGCGCGGAAGCGCTCGTTTTCCGCGCGGCGGAGCGCGCGCAGCCGGTGCAGCGCGACGGTGGTCTTCCCGCAGCCCGCTTCGCCCAGGATCAGCACCGTCTCGCGGGGCGGCAGCTCGACCACGGCCCGCTGGGCCGCGTCCAGCTCGACGTCGACGGGTGAGGCCGGCCGAGCGCGTTGCCCGTGGGGCCGCGGCAACAGCCGCGGAAGCTGCGCAGGCTCTTGCGGGCGCCACTCGCCGCGGATCCTCGCCAGCGTCCCGCCGGGCCAGGACAGCTCGACGAGCTCGCCGTCCTCGAATCGGACGAGGTTGCGCTGCAGGACCACGCCCTCGAGCTTGCGGTCGCCGAGGTCCAACTCGTACTCCTCGCCTTCGGCCCAGGCGAAGAAGACTTCGGCGAGCGGCGCCGTGCGCCAGTCGAGGATGGTGACGCCAGCCCCGCGGCGGAACACGCCTCCGAGGAGCATGTCGCTTTCCCGCCCGTCGGCGTACCGGAGCTTCACGTGCGCCGAGTACGGGGCGCGGCTGTGCGGCAGGAGCGTGCGGGCGCGAGCGAGGAGATCGAGTTGCTCTTCGAGCCGCGACACTGCCGGGAACTCTACTTCACGCCGCGGTAGACGTAGGCCGTCCCGAACGTGAGCGGGTGCGCTTCGCTGGCGCGGAACGCCCCCGCCTCCCGCATCAGAGCGAGAAACTTCTCGCCCGACGGGAACGTCGCCGCCGTCCGCGGCAGGTACTCGTAGGCAGCGCGGTTCCCGGTGAGCAGGCCGCCCACCACCGGCATCACACCCCGGCTGTATGCCCGGAAGAGCGCTCCGAACGGGCCGCGCGGCTGTCCGAACTCGAGCACGATCACGCATCCGCCAGGCTTCACCACCCGCGCCATCTCCCGCAAGCAGCGCAACGGATCGTCGACGTTGCGGATCCCGAACGCGATCGACGCGATGTCGAATTGCCCGTCAGGGTACGGCAGCGCAAGGGCGTCGGCGAGGGCGAACTTCACCTCCAGGCCTTCCTTGGCAGCCTTGGCCGGCGCCGTCTGCAGCATCTCGGCACAGAAGTCGGTGCCGATCACTTCACCCGGCGGCCCGACGGCGCGCTTGAACTCGAGGGCGAGGTCGCCCGTGCCGGTGGCGCAGTCGAGCACCCGTTGCCCGGCGCGCGCGCCGGAGAGCTGGACCGCCGCGCGCCGCCATCCCTTGTGGATGCCGAGCGAGAGCACCTCGTTCGCGGTGTCGTAACGCCGCGCGATCGAGGCGAACATCTCGCGGACTTCCGCGCTCATCCGGACCTCGGGAGCGAGCGCGACGATGGAGGGCGAATCTGTTGCATCAGAGGTTTCAGAATGTTTTGAAACAAGTGTGGTATAGCGGGCACCCCCAAGAGGGGCAAGTCGGGAGCCAGGATGGCATGGGTCCAGACAGCCAGGCCGCGCACGGCGACGGCATTCGCCGAAGTGGCGCGCGCGCCGTCCGGGCCGGCGGACGGCTCCTGGGCCCATCCAGAGGCAGGCTTGCGCGTCTCGGCTTACGGGGCCGTCGACGTCCGCGAGGGCGCGTCGCTCCACGCGGTGCTGGAGAACCTGGATATTCCGCTCGGGCTGCCCGCGCGAATCCCGGGCCCGTGGTTTGGCGCCGCAGCGTTCTGCGGCGCTCTCGGCCCCGACTGGGACGGGTTTTCGCCGCTGCGCTTCATGCTGCCGGGGTTGCTGGCCTGGACCGAGGGCGGGCGCCACTACCTCGCGGCATTCGGCGAAGGCGCGCGGCAGCGACTGGATACCGCGCGCGCGAGGATCGATGGACCTCACGCCGGACCACTCGCCGCGGCCGCGAGGGTTCGCGTCCGGCACCGGCGCGGCGAGCGCGAGAGGTGGAGCGCGCTCGTCTCCAGGGCGCTCGCGGCGATCGGGGCGGGCGCCCTGGACAAGGTGGTGCTGGCGCGAGCGATCGACGTGGAAGCGGACGCGCCCCTCGATGCGGAAGCGCTCCTGCGTGTCCTGGAGGCGCGATACCCGACCTGTCGCGCATTCCTCGTTCGCGGCAGCAGCGCCATCTTCCTCGGGGCCACGCCGGAGATCCTCTGCCGGGTCGAGGGAACCCGGGTCGAGGCCGACGCGCTCGCCGGCTCGGCTCCACCCGAGCACGCACAGCTCTTGCCCGGCAGCGCCAAGGACCTGCGCGAGCACCGCTGGGTGGTCGATCACATCGCGGACGCGCTCGCCGGCATCGCCGACCATGTCCACCACCCGATCGAACCGCGCATCCGCGCCCTGGCGAACGTGGTCCACCTGCACACGCCCGTGGTCGGCCGGCTCGCTCAGGGCCGCGGCATCGCGGACGTCGCCGCCGCCCTGCACCCTACCCCCGCGGTCGGAGGCGTTCCGCCCGGCGCCGCGCTGCGTTTTCTCGCGGAGCACGAGGCGCTCGACCGCGGACTCTACGCGGGCGTCGTCGGCTGGGTCGGCGAAGGGCGCGCCGAGCTGGCGGTCGCGCTCCGATCGGCGCTCATTCGCGGCCGCCGGGCTCGGATCTTCGTCGGCGCCGGCATCGTGGACGGATCTTCCCCGGACGCGGAGTGGGAAGAGACGGAGCTGAAGGCGCGGGCGCTGCTCGACGCTCTCGGGGCGCGCCCGTGAACTTCAACCTGCTCTGGTCCGCGGCGGTGGCGGACGAGCTGGCGCGCGGCGGCGTCCGCGACGCGGTGATCTGCCCTGGATCCCGCAGCGCTCCCCTTGCGCTCGCGCTCGCCGAGCGGCTGCGGCCGCGCTCCGTCCTCGACGAGCGCAGCGCGGCCTTCTTCGCCCTGGGCGCGGCGAAAGCTTCCGGGCGGCCCGTCGCCCTCCTCTGCACTTCGGGCAGCGCAGGAGCTCATTTCTATCCTGCCCTGCTCGAAGCGGAGGCGACGGGGGTGCCTCTGATCGCGATCACCGCCGACCGCCCTCCGGAGCTGCACGGCTGGGGCGCCCCGCAGCAGCTCGATCAGCACCGCCTGTTCGGGGCGCACGCCTGGTTCGCCGAGCTGGGTCTGCCGGATCCGCTGACGCTTCCGCATCTGCGCGCGACCGTCGCCCGCGCCCTGGGGCAGGACGGACCCGTCCACCTGAACGCGCCGTTCCGCGAGCCGCTCACTCCGGCTCCGGAAGCGTTGCCGGCGGTGCGCGACGAGCCCGCAGTCCGCCACTTGAAAGCGCGGCCCGTCGCCGAGGTGCGCGAGATCGCCGCCGCCCTCTCCCAGCGGCCGCGCGGCCTGATCGTCTGCGGCCCGCGCGATGCGCGCGACGAGTTGCCCTCCGCCGTGCGCGAGCTGTCACAGGCGCTCGGATACGCGGTCCTCGCCGATGCCGCTTCCGGCGTGGACGACGCAGTCGCCCACGCGGACCTGATCCTCCGCAACGATGCGTGGGCACGCGCGCTGGTGCCCGATGCCGTCATCCGGGTGGGCGGCGCGATCAGCTCGAAGCTCGTGCAGTCCTGGCTCGAGCAGGCCGGGTACACCGCCATCGTGCACGAGCGAGGCGAGCCGGTCGATCCGCAGCACCGATCCGCGGCGGTGATCCCCGGCGATGCGCCGTCCGTCTGCCGCGCGCTGGCGGCGCACGCGCGCGCGCGTGGTTCTCTCGCGGCCTTGTTCGAGCAGGCCGAGCGTCGCGCTCGCGGGGCGCTGGAAGCGGCCTTCGCCGACGCTCCCTGGGGCGAGCCCCTGATCGCTCGCGAGGCTGCCTTGGCGGCGGACCTGCTCTACGTGTCGAGCAGCATGCCGGTGCGCGACGTCGACGCGTTTGCTCCGCGGCGCGGACGCGTGCTGGTGAACCGGGGGCTCAACGGCGTCGACGGCATCCTCTCCAGCGCGGCGGGAGCGGCGGCCGTGACCGGCGCGCGCGCGCTGGCCCTGGTCGGCGATCTGGCGTTGCTGCACGACCTGGGCGGGCTCGTCGCCGCCGCCCGCTTGCGTCTTCCGCTCACGGCGGTGTGCGTGAACAACGACGGGGGCGGCATCTTCCACTTCCTTCCCATCGCGCGGCATCCGGAGAGGTTCGAGGAGCTGTTCGCCACCCCGCACGGGCTCGATCTCGAAGGCGCCGCCCGGCTCTGCGGAGCGGAGTTCGTCCGCGTGTCCGATGGAAGGGCGCTGCGAAGCGCGCTGCAACGTCCCGCCACTGGGCTCCGCATCATCGAAGCGCGAACGGATCGGACGGCGAACGTCTCGCATCACCGCGCGCTGCAGTCCGCCGTCATCGCTGCGCTCGGGGGCCCGCCGTGAAGACGCTGGTGCTGCACGGGTTCGCGGGGACACCGAAGGCATTCGCGCGCTTCTTTCCCGGCGCGGAGGCGCCCGATCTGCCTGGGCACGGCAGCGCACACGACGCGATCTCGTGGGAAGACGCGCTCGCCCGGCTCGAGCTGGATGGACCGTTGGCGCTCTTCGGATACTCGATGGGCGCCCGGCTCGCTCTCGCCCTCGCTCTCCGTCATCCCGCGGCCGTGACGCGGCTGATCCTGGAAAGCGGGACCGCCGGAATCGAGGATGCCGAGGAACGAGCGCGGCGCAAGACCGACGACGACGCGCTGGCCGACTCCATCGAGCGCGAAGGGATGGAGAAGTTCGTCGATCGCTGGGAGCGGCACCCCACGCTCGCATCGCTGCGTCCGTTCGCGGCGAAGCTGCGACCCGAGCGGCTGGCGCACCGCCCCGGCGGGCTGGCCAGCGCCCTCCGGCACCTCGGCGCGGGCGCGCAACCCAGTCATTGGCGCGAGCTTGGAGGCCTGCGCGTCCCGGTCCGGCTGATCTGCGGGGCCCGCGACGAGAAGTTTTGCGCCCTCGCGAGGCGGATGCTCGACATGTTCCCTCGCGCCGAGCTGATCTCCATCCCCGACTGCGGCCACGCGCCCCACGTCGAGCGACCCCAGGCTTTCGTGGAGGCACTGCGATGAAGTGGAACCTGGTGCAGAAGTTCGAGGACGTCATCTACGAGAAATCGGGCCACGGGATCGCGAAGATCACCATCGATCGCCCCGAGGTTCGCAACGCCTTCCGCCCGCAGACGCTCTTCGAGTTGCAGAAGTGCTTCGAGGACGTGCGCGAGGATCCCGAGACCGGCGTCGCCATCCTCACCGGAGCGGGCACCGAGGCGTTCTGCTCCGGCGGCGACCAGCGCATCCGCGGCTCCCAGGGCTACGTCGGCCGCGACGGCGTTCCCCGCCTGAACGTGCTGGATCTGCAGAAGCAGATCCGCTCGCTGCCCAAGCCTGTGATCGCGATGGTCGCCGGGTACGCCATCGGCGGGGGCCACGTCCTTCACGTCGTCTGCGACCTGACCATCGCCGCCGACAACGCGCGCTTCGGACAGACAGGGCCGCGCGTGGGCAGCTTCGACGGGGGCTTCGGATCCTCGACGTTGGCGAGCATCGTCGGGCTGAAGAAGGCAAAGGAGATCTGGTTTCTCTGCCGCCAGTACGACGCGCAGCAGGCCCTCCAGATGGGTCTCGTGAACACCGTCGTTCCCCTGGCGAAGCTCGAGGAGGAAACGGTGCAGTGGTGCGAGGAGATCCTCCAGCTCAGCCCGCTGGCGCTGCGCATGCTCAAGCGGAGCTTCAACGCGGCGCTGGACGGGCAGACGGGGATCCAGGAGCTGGCGGGCGACGCCACCATGCTCTTCTACATGACCGAGGAGGCGCAGGAGGGCCGCGACGCGTTCAAGGAGAAGCGCAAGCCCGACTTCAGGAAGTTCCCGAGGCGCCCGTGAGCGAGCTGGCCGTCCCAAAACCCGGCCTGGGAGTCTGGCTGATGGCCGCGCGGCCGCGAACGCTCAGCGCCTCGGTCTCGCCCGTGCTGGTCGGAACGGCCGTTGCGCACGGCGTGGGCGCGCTCCGGCCGCTGGCGGCGCTCCTCGCGCTGCTCGCCTCGCTGCTCATCCAGATCGGGACGAACTTCGCCAACGATTATTCCGATTTCAAGCATGGCGCGGACGTGAACCGCGTGGGGCCCATACGCGTCACCCAGAGCAGCCTGATCGCGCCGGGGACGGTGAAGCTCGCCGCGTGGATCGCGTTCGGCGCCTCCGGGCTGCTCGGGCTCGCGCTGGCGGCGATGGCGGGCTGGCCGATCCTCGTCATCGGAGCCGCGTCCGTCGCCGCGGGATGGTTGTACACCGGAGGGCCCTGGCCGCTCGGGTATCACGGGCTCGGCGATCTCTTCACCTTCGTGTTCTTCGGGTTGGTCGCGACCTGCGGCACCGTGTACGCGCAGGCGATCAACGTGCCCGGCATCGCCTGGGTGGCGGGGGCAGCAGTCGGTTCGCTCGCGACCGCGATCCTGGTGGTGAACAACCTCCGGGACCGCGAGACCGACGCGCGCGTGGGCAAGAACACACTCGCGGTGAAGCTCGGCGCGCGGGCCACGCGGGCCCAGTACGTGATGCTGGTGATGGTCCCGTTCGCGCTCGCCATCGCGATGGGATTGCCCTGGGTGCTTCTGGCGCTCGCAGCCGTCGTCCCCGCGCTGCGCACCGTTCTCACCAAGGACGGCGCCGCGCTCAATCGTGGGCTCGGCGAGACGGCGCGCGCGCAGCTGCTCTATTCGATCCTCCTCGCGGTGCAACTGTGGCAGTGATGCCGGCACGCGCGGCGGCGGGGCAGATCGAAATCCGGCCTTATCGCCTGCGCCTGGTCCGACCGTTGCGCACGGCGCATGGCGTTCGGGACGTCCGCGAAGGCTTTCTCGTGCTTGCGCACGAGGGCGATCGCGTCGGCCGCGGCGATGCGGCGCCCCTTCCGGAGCTCGGGACGGAATCGCTCGCCGAATGCCATGAGCAGCTCCGGCGGGCGCGCTTCGATTCCCTGCCCGGGACGCCGGCAGCCCGGTGCGCCGTGGAGCAGGCAATGCTCGATCTCGACGCCCAGCGTGCCGGAATTCCTCTCGCTCGGCTGCTCGAGCGAGCCGCGCCCCTGGAAGTGCCGGCGAGCGTGCTGCTCTCGGCGCCTGGCGTCCCAGAGCTGGCGCGCGAGGCCCAGCGCGCCCGGGCGGACGGGTACCGCACGCTGAAGCTCAAGGTCGGTCTCGATGGCGACTACGCGCGCGCGGCGGTGGTCCGAGACGCGGCGGGCCCCGAGATCAAGCTGCGGCTGGACGCGAACGGCGCCTGGGACGCGCCGAGGGCCCTGCGCAGGCTGCGGGAGCTGGCGCCTCTCGGGATTGAGCTGTGCGAACAGCCCACTCCGGATCTGCTGGGCCTGGAAGGATCGCCAGTGCCGCTCGCCGCGGACGAGATGATCGCGCTCGATCCGGACGGCGCGCTGGAGCGGGCGCAGATCGTGGTGCTCAAGCCCATGCTCCTCGGAGGCTTGGTTCCGGCGTTGCGCTTCGCTCGCCGCGCGCACGAGCGCGGGCGCAAGATCATCGTGACGAGCTCGCTGGAGAGCGTGGTCGGGCGCGCGGGAGCGGCGCACCTCGCGGCGGCGGTGCTCGCGCTCGGACCGCAGCCTGGAGCGGGGATCGCAACCGGGCGTCTATTCGCGGACGATGGCGGACCGGATCCGTTCGCGCCGGTGGACGGCGTTGTGCGGATTCCCGCCTCGCCGGGGCTCGGTCTGCCGTGAAGGTCGTTTTTCAGGGCCAGGCCATGGAGGTCGTGCCCGCGCCGCTGCGCGAACCCCGGATGTTCGCGGAAGGTCACAACACCCCGCAGACCGCCGCGCTCGTCCTGGGAGCGATGGAGCACCGGGTGGAGCTGGTGCTGCTGAACAGCCGCCTCACGCCCGGGGAGCGTTCGGAGCAACGCGAATCGATCGCCGCCATCCCGCCCGCCGGCGAGCCCGCGGCCGTGCTGTTCACCTCCGGGACCACGGGGACGCCAAAGGCGGCGCGCCTGGCGCGCGACAACCTGGAAGCGAACGCGCGCGCCGCGAACGAGGTCCTGGAGGTCGAAGGGCGCTCGCGGTTCCTCTGCGTGCTGCCGCTCTTCCACGTCGGCGGCCTGGGCATCCTCTTCCGCTGTCAGCTCGCGGGGGCGACGGTGCTGCTGCACGAGCGCTTCGACCCCCAGGCTGTGGCGCGCGACCTGCGCGAAGGCGCGACGCACGCCAGCCTGGTCACGAGCACCCTCGCCCGGGTGCTCGAGCAGGGCGCCGCGTTTCCTCCTGCCATCGTCGCCGTCGGGGGAGGTCCGGTGCCAGGGCCGCTGCTGGAGCGCGCCCGCAAGGCTGGACTGCGCGTGGTGCAGACCTGGGGCATGACGGAGACCTGCTCGATGGCGACCTGCGAGCGTCCGCGCGACGCCGACGGCGCTACCGCCGGACCGCCGCTCTCCGGATTCGACGTCGTCGTGGAGGGCGGAGAAGTGCTCGTGCGCGGCCCGGCGGTGATGCGCGGATACCTCGGAGGGCCGCCGATCGAAGGAAGGTTCTTCCGCACCGGCGACCTCGGCGAGCTCGACGCGCGCGGGCGACTGATCGTCCATGCCCGGCACGGCGATCTGATCGTCAGCGGCGGCGAGAACGTGTACCCGGCCGAGGTGGAAGCCGCGCTGCTGGAGCATCCGGCCGTCCGCGAAGCCGCGGTGCTCCCGGCGAGCGACGAGCGATGGGGGCAGGTCGGCCTGGCGTATGTCGTGACCACGGCGTCCGACGGGGAGCTGCGCGATTTCCTGCGCACGCGGCTCGCGAAGTACAAGGTGCCCGCGAGATTCGTGCATTTGCGCGAACTGCCGCGGAATGCGGCCGGAAAGGTCGATCGGGCCGGGCTTCTCGCAGGAAACCCGGTACCCTGAGGCTGTCTGGGCTCCAGGGGCCGGACGCGTTATACAGCCCCCGTGGATGCCCTCGGGCTGCCGATCCTCTCCACAGGGCCTCGCGCGCTGGACGCCGCGTCGCTGGGCCTTACGGCGCGAGGAGATGCCCGCGGGCAGGGTCTTTTCGACCGCTTCGGCCGCTCGCACACGTATCTGCGCATCTCGATCATCGAGAAGTGCAACCTGCGCTGCCGCTACTGCATGCCGGAGGAAGGCGTCCCGCTGCTCCCGAAAGGCGACCTGCTCTCCTTCGAGGAGATCGAGCGCCTGGCGGCGCTCTTCGTCCGGCTGGGCGTTCGCAAGATCCGGCTGACGGGGGGCGAACCGCTGGTCCGTCGGGGCGTGGACGACCTGGTCGCGCGGATCGGCCGGCTGAAGGCATTCGGTCTGCAGCGCCTGGCGATGACCTCGAACGCGCTCTTGCTGCGGCAGCACCTTCCCGCCCTGCGCGCCGGCGGCCTGGACGCGGTGAACCTCTCGCTCGACACGCTCCGGCCTGACCGCTTCCGCGAGATCACGCTGCGCGATGGATGCGAGGAGACCATCGCGGCCATCCGCGCCGCCGCTGGCGCCGGGTTCGACTTCGTGAAAGTGAACGCCGTGGTGATGGCGGGTGTGAACGATGACGAGCTGGTCGACCTGGCCCGCGCCTTTGCGCGGGTCGACCCGATCGAAGTTCGATACATCGAGTATATGCCGTTCGAGGGAAATCACTGGGGCGAGCGGCTCCGGATGTTTCCGGCGGAGGCGATCCGCGCCCGGCTCGAAGAGCAGCTCTCGCTGGAGACCGTCGGCCTCGAGGAGACGGCGCGCATCTACCGGGCGCGGGAGAAGGACGGCCGGGCCTTCCGCGGACGGATCGGCATCATCTCCAGCATGACCGAGCCTTTCTGCGCCACCTGCAACCGGATCCGGCTCACCGCCGACGGGCACTTCCGGTGGTGCCTGCTGGACGAGGGGGAGATCGATCTGCGCGAGCCGCTGCGGGCGGGCGCGAGCGAGGCGGAGCTGACGCAGTTGATCGAGGACGGCCTGCGGGCGAAGAAGCCGGGGCACGCGCCGGCGGAAGAGCTGGTCGCGCTGCACCAGGGAGCGGGGCATTTCGGCCGCTCGATGATCCGCATCGGCGGCTGATCCCTGCTACGCCGAGACGAGCATCGCGATGGGGATGCCGCCGCTCTTCGTGCGCAGAAGGGTCGTGAGGCGCAGGCCCGATGCCCCTCGAGCACTGGCGGCAACGATTGCAACACGCCAGGCGGGTCTGCGGTGGGCGGCGGCGGCGAGCTCGTCGAAGAGGGTCCGCTCGTCGGCGGCGATGCGCACGCCATAAGGAAGGTTGCAGGCCATCAGCCCGCCGCCTGGGTCCGGCGGCAGGTCTGCGAGGCGCCGCTGGATGACCGCGATCTCTACGCCGGCGCGAGAAGCGTTCTCCGACGTCGCGGCGACCGCTCCAGCGTCCTGGTCTCCGGCCTCGATGCGGGCCGGAAGCGGTCGCTCCTGCTTCCGGGCGGCGACGGTGAGGTGCTCCCATTGGCGCGCAGAAAATTCCGGCCAGCGCTGGAAGGCGAAGCTGCGCGCGATGCCGGGCGCCCGCCGAATGGCGATGAGCGCCGCCTCGATGGCGATGGTGCCAGACCCGCAAAGCGGATCGCAGAGCGGCTGTTCTCCTGTGGAGCCGGCGCCGAGAAGAAGCGCGGCCGCGAGCGTCTCGCGCAAAGGCGCCTTTGCCTGCGGACCCCGCCAGCCTCGCTGATGAAGGAGCGCGCCCGACGAGTCGACGCTGACCGTACAGACATCGCGCTCGAATCGGGCAAGGAAGAGCTGCGCGTCCGCCGGGGCCTCCTCGCCGGCGCCTTGCGCCAGCGGGACTGGAAAGCGGGTCCGGCTCTCGAGCGCGGCGTGGAGCCGCTCGGCCACCGCGCCGGAGTGATAGAGGCGAGATTTGCGGCAGGTGACCCGGAAGGCAACGCGTCCGCCCTTCCGCAGGAACCGCTCCCACGGGAGCGCCGAGGCCTGCCGGACCAGCTCCGCAAACGTGGTCACGCGGGATGGCTCGCCGAGACGGATGAGGACCCGGCTGGCAGTGCGGAGCCAGAGGTTCAGCCGCATCGCTTCGCGAAGATCCCCCTCGGTTTCCACGCCGCCGGCAAGTGCGCGCCCCGGAAAGCCGAGCGCCCGCATCTCCGACGCCAGGACCGGCTCCAGCCCCGGCGCGCACACCACGAACAGCATCGCGCCCTGCTGTACGACATCCTGTGGTACGTGGCGAGGACGATGCGTCAGGCGAAAGGCGAACAAGTTCGGCGCGAGCTCCTCCCCGGCCAGTCGGTGGAGCTCCTGCGGGAGCTGCATCTCGTCGGCCGCGACGGCGCCCTCCACGCCGACAGTCTCCGCAAGCTGAAGCAGGTGAACCATCTCGTGCAGCTCCTGGAACCTGCCCAGAGGGACGTGCTCGAACGCCATCCCCAGCCGGTGCTGGTGGACGCGGGCGCGGGGAACGCGTACCTCGGCTTCGTGCTGTACGAGCTGTTCCTGCGCGAGCACCCGACTGCCGTCATCTATTCAGTGGAGTCCCGGGCTGACCTGATCGATCGCGGACGCGAGCGCGCGGAGCGACTCGGGTTCACGCGCATGCGCTTCGTCCATGCGCCGATCGGGGAGGCGCCGAAGGACTTGCCAGAGCGGGTGCACATGGTCCTGGCGCTGCACGCCTGCGACACCGCGACGGACGACGCGCTCCTGCTCGCGCTGCGGCATGATGCCGACCACATCGCGGCGGTGCCCTGCTGCCAGGCCGAAGTCGCGGGGCAGTTGAAGGAGAACCGCCACTCAGCGCCGCAACCTTGGCCGATGCTCTGGGACCATCCCATCCATCGCCGTGAGATGGGCGCGCACCTTACCAACTTGATCAGGGCGCTCGCGCTGCGGAGCCGCGGGTATCAGGTGACCGTCACCGAGCTGACCGGCTGGGAGCACTCGCTGAAGAATGAGCTGATCCTGGCGCGGCGGGTGCATCGGGAGCACCGCGGGGCCCGGGCCGAGCTGGACAAACTGCTGGAGACCACGGGAGTGCGCCCCAAGCTGATTCGGGAGCTCTCCGGATGACCTTCGATCCCAATGCCGCAGCAAGCCCGGACTCGGGCATCTTCGGGCTCAACGACACGCCGGAGACGGCGCGGGTCGTCCTCGTTCCGGTGCCGTTCGAGGCGACCACGAGCTACGGCGGGGGCACATCGCAGGGACCGGCGGCGATCTTGCGCGCCAGCCGGCAGGTCGACCTCTTCGACGTGGAGACAGGCAAGCCCTACGAGGCCGGGATCGCGATGCTCCCGGAGCCTGCGTTTCCGCAACCCGCCTCGCGCGATCCGGACAGCGTGAACCCGATCTCGCGGCAGGTGAACGCATGGGTGCAGAAGACGTGCGCGGAGTGGCTCGCGCGAGGAAAGATCGTCGGCACCGTCGGCGGGGATCACAGCATTTCCTTCGGCGCGATCGCCGCCCACGCGGAGAAGTACTCCGGGCTCGGCGTGCTGCAGTTCGACGCCCATGCGGACCTGCGGCCCGCGTACGAAGGATTCGAGCATTCTCACGCTTCGATCATGGACAACGTTCTGCGGCGGACACCGGTCGAACGGCTGGTCCAGGTCGGGATCCGCGATCTCTCGGAGGAAGAGCAAGAGCGCATCCTTTCGTCCGGAGGCCGCGTCCGGACCTTCTACGACGCGCAGCTTGCGCCGGCGCGCTTCGAGGGAGAGACGTGGGCGCAGCAGTGCACGCGGATCGTCGCGGAGTTGCCGCAGCTCGTGTATGTCAGCTTCGACGTCGACGGTCTGGACCCTACGCTGTGCCCGCACACCGGCACGAAAGTGCCCGGGGGCCTCTCGTTCCAGATGGCCACGTCGTTGCTGGCAGCGGTGGTTCGCAGCGGCCGCCGGATCGTCGGATTCGACTTGACCGAGGTCGTACCGGCAGGGGATGGAACAGAGTGGGACGAGAACGTCGCTGCGCGGCTGCTCTACAAGCTGATCGGTTGGACGCTACTGTCCGGCGGCGGGCGCGATTTTTCTCCCGGTCGAACCTGAACAGCCGCTTGATCTCGGAAGTACATTCTGCGACGTTGCGCGCCGACAATGAAAAGGGCGCTGATCACAGGGATTACGGGGCAGGACGGTTCATATCTGACCGAACTTCTCCTGGAGAAGGGCTACGAGGTTCATGGCCTCGTCCGCAGGACATCCAGCTTCAATACGCGGCGGATTGACCATCTGCTGGAGGACTCCCACGTCCCCGACACCCGGCTGAAGACTCACTACGGGGACTTGATCGATTCGAGCAACCTCAACCGGGTTCTCGAGCACGTCTCGCCGGACGAGATCTATAATCTGGGAGCACAGTCCCACGTGCACATCTCCTTCCAGATCCCGGAGTATACCGCCGAGGCGACTGGCGTCGGCACCCTCCGCCTTCTGGACGCCATCAAGGAGACGAGGCTGCGGACGCGCTTCTATCAAGCATCGTCCTCGGAGTTGTTCGGCAAGGCCGACGAGATCCCTCAAACCGAGAAAACGCGCTTCCATCCGCGTTCGCCTTACGCCTGCGCGAAGCTTTACGCCTTCTGGGCGACCGTGAACTACCGTGAAGCGTACAACCTCCATGCTTGCAATGGCATCCTGTTCAACCACGAGTCTCCGCGGCGAGGCGAGATCTTCGTCACCCGCAAGGTGAGCCGCGCCGTCGCGCGGATCGCGAAAGGCGATCAGGATCGCCTGTTCATCGGCAATCTCCACGCCCGGCGCGACTGGGGTTTCGCGAAGGACTATGTCGAGGCGATGTGGCTCATGCTCCAGCAGGACGTGCCAGACGACTACGTCATCGCAACAAACGAGACGCATACGGTGCGCGAGTTGTGCGAGCGGGCGTTCTCGCACGTGGGCGTCGAGTTGGCCTGGCGTGGCCGCGGCATCGATGAAAAAGGATACGACCGCAAGACGAACCGGCTGTTGGTCGAGGTCGATCCCAAGTACTTCCGCCCGACCGAGGTCGACGTGCTCCAGGGCGACTACACCAAGGCGAGGCAGAAGCTCGGTTGGAGCCCGAGAGTCACATTCGACGAAGTCGTCCGCATGATGGTCGAGCACGATCTCGAGAATCCGGTCGATTGACAGGCATGTTCCACGAGATCACGCGCTGCCGGATCTGCCAAAACACGGAGCTCGTTCCGCTCCTCGACCTGGGCAACCAAGCACTCACCGGCATCTTCCCCCGCTCCAGGGACCAGGAAGTCGAGCGGATGCCTCTCCAGTTGGTGAAGTGCGATGGCGACGACCATTGCGGTCTACTGCAGCTCCGGCACACCGGCGACCTGGGACGGATGTACGGGCACGACTACGGATACCGATCCGGTCTGAATCTCTCGATGGTGGAGCATCTCCGGAGCAAGGTTCGCCGGATCCTGGAGCGCATCCCGGTCTCGACCGGGGACCTGGTCCTCGATGTAGGCAGCAACGACAGCACCACCTTGCAGGCATATCCAAGGAATCTGCAGCTCGTCGGGATCGATCCGACGGGGCTCAAGTTCAAGGCGTACTATCCCGCGCACGTCGAGCTGATCCCTGACTTTTTCTCGGCGGAAGCAATTCGCGGCCGTTTCGGAGCGACAAAGGCCAAGATCGTCACGTCCTTCTCGATGTTCTATGACCTGGAGGATCCCAGCTCGTTCATGCGCGAGATCCACGAGGTGCTGGCGGATGACGGAGTTTGGGTCTTCGAACAGAGCTACATGCCGTTGATGCTGAAACGGAACTCGTACGATACCGTCTGCCACGAGCATCTCGAGTACTACAGCCTGCGGCAGATCCTGTGGATGGCGCAGAAGACTGGTTTCCGGGTCTTGGACGTCGAATTCAATGACGTGAACGGCGGTAGCTTCTCCATCATGGTTGCGAAGAATCGTTCCTCCTTTCCTGCGGACGAAGCGATGCTCGCCTCGATCCTGTCAGAAGAGGACAAGCTCGGACTTCGAACGCTCGAGCCTTACCGTGCATTCGCGAAGCGCGTTGCGGACCACCGCGAGACGCTGAACGGTCTCATCGGTGAGATCGCCCGTTCCGGCAGGAGGATCCTTGGATACGGCGCGTCCACCAAGGGCAATGTCATTCTTCAGTACTGCAACCTGAGGGATCGCGATCTCTCGTGCATCGCAGAGGTCAACCCGGACAAGTTCGGCGCCTTCACTCCCGGGAGCCTGATCCCCATCGTCTCAGAGGCGGACGCGAAGCGGATGAAGCCGGAATTCTTCCTGGTCCTGCCGTGGCACTTCCGTCAGTCGGTCCTCTCGCGGGAAACGGACTACGCCAAAGCGGGTGGCAAGTTCGTGTTTCCGATGCCCGCGGTATCCGTGGTCTAGCTTCCACATGAAGACGGCGGTCGTACTGGGAAGCGAGGGGCAAGATGGCCGGCTGCTGTCCGCCTTCCTGACTTCGCGGGGCTACAGGGCGATCGGCGCCGACGCACCCCCGGGTCCCCTGGACATCACCTCGGAGTCCGAGGTGGCCACATTCCTTCGCGCCGAGAAACCCGATGAGATCTATCACCTGGCGGCCATTCACCATTCGGCCGAAAGCGCTCCCGACGCCATTTCCCGCGGGATCCAGGCGGCATGCGAGGTCAACCTTCTTTCCCTCGTCTACTGCTTGGAAGGCATCCGGCGGCACTCCCCATCGACCCGCCTATTCTACGCCGCGTCTTCGCACGTCTTCGGGGACGCGGACCAGGAGTTTCAGGACGAAACCACGCCGCTGAAGCCGGACTCGATCTACGCCCTGACCAAGGCGAGCGGAATGCTCGCGTGCCGGACCTATCGGCACGCCTACGGAGTATTTGCCTCCAGCGGAATCCTCTACAACCACGAATCGAACCTGCGTCCGCCCGGGTTCCTTTCCAAGAAGGTGGTCCGGGCAGCCCTCGAGATCCGTGCCGGGTCGAGGACGCAGCTTTCGCTCGGTAGCTTGTCTACCAGCGGCGACTGGGGTCATGCCGAGGACTACGTTCGCGCCATGCACCTCATCGTGAATCACGCCAAGCCGGATGATTTCGTCGTCGCCACCGGCGAGAAGCACACCGTGCAGGACTTCGTTCAGGTAGCGTTCGAGGCAGTCGGACTGGATTGGACCCGGCACGTAGTAGAGGATCGGTCGATTCCGTTGCGGAGGAGCCCCGTCAGAATCGGCAACCCAGCCAAGCTGATGCGTGATACGGGTTGGCGTCCGAGCATGACCTTCGAGCAGATGATCAAACGTCTCGTGGAGGGCGAGGAACGTCATGAACACTGATTCGAAGCAGAGGGCCCTCGTCTTCGTTCCGACGTACAACGAGCGGGACAACGTCGAGCAGCTCTACCGGGAAATTCGCAAGCTGCCGATCGATCTCGACATCCTCTTCCTCGACGACAATTCGCCGGACGGCACGGGTGCGCTGATCGATGGCTTGGCGGATCGGGACCCCGGGGTCTTCGTCATCCATCGGACGGGCAAGCTCGGCGTGGGCAGCGCGCACTACCAGGGCATCGAGTGGGCCTACGAACGCGGCTACACGGTGCTGGTCACGATGGACTGCGACTTCACGCATCCACCGTCGAAGATCCTGGATATTCTCCAGCAGAAGGACGCGGCCGACGTGGTGGTGGGTTCGCGGTACATGACGCGGGGAAGCCTGAGCGGCTGGAACATCCTGCGCAAGCTCCTCACTTGGACGGGTCATGCGCTGACGCGCACGCTGCTCCGCATGCCTTACGACGCGACAGGAGCATTCCGCCTCTACCGCCTCGACCGGATACCACGAACAGCATTCTCCCTGGTCACGTCCAGGGGGTACTCTTTCTTTTTCGAGAGCTTGTACGTCCTTCACCTCAACCGGTTCTCCATCAAGGAGATCCCGATCGCTCTGCCGCCCCGAACGTACGGGCACTCCAAAATGGATCTCAGCGAGATCCGGCGGAGCGTCAAGCTCCTGGTGATGACGTACCTGACCCAGCTGATGAATCAGGAGCGATATCGGATCGCCGAGCCGCTCGCGCCAGCAAGGATCAATCCGACCATCAGGGACGAACAGGGCTGGGACGAGTATTGGGCCGATCACAAGACCGATGGCGGGCTGCTCTACGATCTGATCGCGGCCTTTTACCGGAAATACATCATCAAACGAAACCTCAACTCGTTCGTGACCAGGTACTTCCGCCCGGGGGCAAAGGTCCTTCACGCAGGATGCGGAAGCGGCCAGGTGGATACAGACATCTCCAAGCGGGTGTCCATCACGGGTCTCGACATCTCGGTACAGGCGCTCAACTTCTACAAGCGGACCAACGACTCGAGCCAAGTGCTGCACGGGAGCATTTTCGACATCCCGCTCCCCGACCGGTCAGTCGACGGCATCTACAACCTGGGGGTGATGGAGCATTTCACGGCGGCCGACATCGACCGGATCCTGAGGGAATTCGATCGCGTGTTGGTCCCTGGAGGAAGGCTCATCATCTTCTGGCCGCCGGAGTTCGGGACGAGCGTGATCTTCCTCAAGGGCGTCAAATGGGTCCTGGAGAAAGTCTTCCGCAAGAAGAACGTCAAACTTCATCCGGACGAGATCACGCGTCTCCGATCGAAGGCGCACGCGATTGCCATCTTCGAGGACGCGGGGTTCCGGGTGCTCCGCTACTCCTTCAGCATCCGCGACTCGTTCACCTACTGCGTGATCATCGCTGAAAAGGGCAAGGGTCTCGAAGCGAACGCAGTCCGCGTCGACCGTCCGGCAGAGGCCATGCGGGCCCGGGAGGCGACGCGCGTCGGGTTGCGAGCCGGGCATTGAGCCGGCGCTGGTTATGGGTGCTCGCCGCGATCCTGGCGTTGGCCGCTTTCGTCCGGCTGCGAGGCATCGAGTGGGGGCTTCCGACGGCGTCGATCCCGCACGCTCCTTATCACCCGGACGAGACCTGGGCGATGAGCGTGCTACGCGAGTTGGACCCCGCGCAACTCCGGCTGAATCCGGTGGATGCTCATCGCGAAGGAACACTGGCCTACTACCTGTGGATGCTCGCGGCCATCGTCCTCCGGGCCGTCGGCGCGATCTCGGCCATGCCTTCTGCAATCATGGAGTATGGAACCGATTACCGCAGGGTCCTTCTCGGTGCCCGCATCGTCACGCAGGCTCTCGATCTGGGATCCGTGGCCATCGTGTTCCTTGGCCTGCGCAGGGTTTGCGGCGGCCTGCTGGCGCCGGCGTTCGGCGCCCTTGCGCTGGCCGTAGCGCCTTTCGAAGTGGTCTACGCGCATTACATGCGCACGCACATCGTCGCAAACTTCTTCCTGACGCTCGCGATCTTTCTCTCGTTGGAAGTGGCGACGAGTGAAATCCGACGCCGTCGCCTCGCCGCCATCGGTCTGGCGTGCGGGTTCGCCGCCGCCGCGAAGTACCCGGCTGGAGCCGTCGCGCTCGTTCCATTGATGTTTCTGGTCGCCCGCCGGACACCGTACCGCGACGTCGTCAGGGCCGCCGCCTGGATCGGAAGCTTCGCGGTGATCGGCTTTGTGCTGACGGATCCCTTCCTGCTCCTGCAATTCCAGACTGCACGCGCAGCGCTCACGGAGCAGGCGTCATACGTCGCAACGGAGGAGTTCGGTTGGCGTTCCGTCTTCGACTTGTCGCGCCTCTTCGTCTTCTTCACGTACCTGATCCCATATGGGAGTCTGCCCGCCCTCTGGGTGCTCTTCTATGCTGCTGCCGCGGCAGCCTTCTTCACTCGGTCGACCCGACCGATCTCCATCCCTCTCGCCGTCTTCATCGTGATCTATCTGTACCCGATGGCAAAGGGATACTTCGCCGCGCCGATCTTCATCCGCGCCGGTCTTCAAGTATTCCCGGTGTTTGCGTTCCTCGTCGGCTTCGTCTGGCACGAGCTCGAATCGAGGTATCGGGGTCGGGCATTCGTTCCTGCCGCGGCCGCCGCGGTCATCTGCATTCTCTTCGCTTCCTTCGCGTACGACGTGGGCTATTCAGGAGCGATGAGGCGGGGAGATGCCCGCGATCAGCTGCGCGAGTTCCTGGCCGCGGAGAGCAGCTCCCGGCCGATCACCGTCGCGTACTATGGCGGCGGCCACGATTACTTTCTCGTGAAACCCGCGATCGATACGTTTCCGGCGCATCGGGTCCGCCCGGTCACCGATGCCGTTCGGATTCGCCGCGGCCTGGAACCAGAGCTGGACTTCCTGGTGCTCACGGCGTTCGAACCGGGCGACGAGGCAAAGGTTGCCTCCGAGGTGCATTTCCTGGAAGCCACCGGCCGATATCGCTTCCTGCGCGTCTACTCCAATCCCATCCGCGCCTTCGGCGTAAGCTTCGACTATCCGGACAATCCCCACGACCTGCAGTACCCGCTCCAGAAGCTCTACCTTCTGGCCTTCGACAAGTCACAAGCATCGCTCGGTCCCAGGTAATGTCGTCGTCGAGAACCGATCATCGTCACCGGGCGTCGCGGTCCGCACGAGTCAGCCGATACTTCTGCCCCGTGAAAATGGCGAGCCCCTCCACCGGCTGGTCCGCCGCCATGTACAGTCGCGCCGCAGCCGGCTCGTTGCACTCCGCCAGGCGGCGCTCGAGCGCAATCTCACGCCTCATCCGCGAATAGTAGTCGTCAGGAACGCTGCCACACCGCGCGATCCGATCCGCAGGTCCGAGCTCGCGCTCGGCAGCCGCGCGCAGTTGGCGCAGCTCCTCGAGTTCGTCGGTCGCAGCGGGTGGCAAGGCGCGGCGGTGCTCGGGGTAGTACCGGCGCAGGAAGGTGAGGGCAGGAATGCGGTCGGTGACGTTCTCCAACTTCCAGTTCGCCACGTCGATGGTGACGTTAGCCTCCCAGGTCGTAATCGGCACCACGCCAAACGCGAGCGCATTCTGCGGAGTGACCGGGAGCCGGTGGGCGGCAAACGGAGAACCGCGGTCGTACAAACTGTAGAGCAGCGCCAGTGGTACCAGCGCGCATCCGAGCAATGCCCGGGGTAGCGTGTGCGTCCGGAAGGACACCAACGCCGGCAGATCGATCCCCTCCAGTCCTTCGGCGATCGCAACGGCGACGAATGGAACGGCATAGAGGATGAATCGCGAGTCCAGCCAGGAATAGAGGAATACCCAGAACGCGGCCCAACAAAGAAAGCAGAGGCTCATGAAGCCGGCGAAGCCGCCCCTTCCCAAGCTCCTGAAGAAGCCGTAGACCGCGACCACGGCCGCCGGCAACCCGAAGTACGCCAGCAGGTTCACCGCGTAGTACGGCATCCCGAAGAAATGCGGCCGTACCAGCGGAAACTGCGTGACGTTGGAGAAGAGTGGATCTCCGAAGTGCTTCCACTTGTACAGAAATGGTGGCGCTACCAGAACCAAGCCCAGCGCGACCGCCGCCAGCACGATGCGGTCGGCGTGCTGCCGCGACTTGGCGGCTGGGCGGATTTCGACGAACCAGCAATACAGAAAGGCGGGCGTCAACCAGGCGACCGCATATTGGAAGTGAAAGCTCAACGCCGCCGCGACCACGGACGGGAACAGCTGTCGCAGATCGTCTTTTGCGCGCCGCAGATGATGGATGGCTACCAGCTGCAGGGTCATCGCCCATGGGTCGGCCAGGACGAAATCGAAGGTCGTCTGCAGGGTGTAATTGAGGAAAACCAGAAGCACGGTGACGGCGACGATCCACGGGCGGTAACGCTCCGTCACGAGCAACAACGCCAGATACACGACGAAGACGCCCAGCAGCGCCGTCGTGAGCAACGGGAGATACCGCATGGCGCCGAGTTTGCCGAGGACCGCGATGACGAGCGGCAGGCCTGGATTGCGGAACGCGGTGGTCACGTCCTTGCCGGCGTAGAAGTCCGCATCGAGGATCCATTGGAATCCGTCGAACGTGATGAACGGATACGTGTACGCGAGGTCGGGATAGATCAGGTGACTCCCTTTCCAAACCAGGAATGCCACGGCCGCGACGAGCACCGCGACCACTAGGCGGTATTCGCGGCCAAAGAGGAGCTCCTTCAACTGTCCCGCAGTACCGTTAAGCATGCTTTCTCGATGAGCATCCGGACGTAGCCCGGAAGTGGCGAGTACGCGTGCGCGATTCGCACGCCGCGAGCCCCTGAGAAAAGGAGGAACGCCGCGATCTGCCACTGACTGACCGGTTTCAAGGTGTTCAGGACGTCGTTGTACCGCCGGCGCTGCTCGGGCGAGTAGCGCGAGATGCTGGACGCCCGGTAACGGAGGGCGAGCGCACGCAGCGGCCCCGGAAGGTACTCCAGCGAAGGTAGACCCGTGTGCAGCTCGATCGGATGGTAACGGTCGGGAAATTCGAGGAAGAGCCAACCTCCAGGCGCGAGTACACGCAGGTGCTCCTTGAGGTACGCGAAGGGCGATGGCGTGTGCTCGATGATGTGGCCCGAAACGACCGCGGTAAACGTGGCGTCCTCGTAAGGAACGCGCTGGCCATCGTAATGGATGACCTCGAAACCTGGCGTTCCTCCGAGGCGCTCCCGAGCGATGCCCACCAACTCGGCATCCACCTCGGTGCCGCAGACCCGCTGGAACCCGTAGCGGCGCCCGATGATCATTTCGGACCCCGCGGCGCATCCTGACACGAGAAGCCTCGCGCGGGCACTGCTGGGCATTCGTGGCGCGAAGTAGTCGAATCGACCGCAGACGCCGCTCTGCAGCGAGAACAGCTGCTCGGCGTTCGCCTCTACGTCGTGCTGCCCCCTCCGCACCAGCGACGCGACCAGGCGCTCGCGACACGCCCTCTCCCGCGCCGGATCCGGTTGGAACTGGGGGACGGCCACCTTGACATTCATTTTACCATGCCGCCACGGAGCGTTCGGTGTTCATGCACTCATCTGGAGCTGGGTCATGGACACGACGCGGACCTCGACGCTGCGAATCGTGTAATCGCCGGTAGCGGCCCCAAGCTGCAGGCGAAGCTCGGTCGCGCCGGGCGTCAGCGGAAGCGCCAGCGCGTTTGGCCCTTTTCGCACGCTGCTACGGATCGACCATTCTTCCCAGCCAGACGTCTCCTCCCGGGGCGTAGACGATCGAGATACGCCGGAGACCGTGAGCACCGTCGCAACAGGGCTGACCAGATCGATCCACAGACAGGCGCGCTCGCCCATCCGGCACTCGAACCTGGGAAGCCGCACCACCGGCTGCTCCCCAGTCGATCGAATGACCAGGTCGCCGCGCTGGCTCCACTCGAGCTGGCCGAGCAGGTGGAGCTTCGCGAAGTCCGCAGGCCTCTCTAGACGCAAGGCAGTCGCCTCACGATTCACGTCGCGGATCTCCAGCGCCCGGAGGATGAAGTCTCCGTCCACCTCGCCAGGATCGAGACGCAGGCGTCCACCCGTCCACGGAGGAAGCTCGACCTGGAGCTGGTTGCGGCCGCAACTCAGGTGGACCCTCACACTTCGCTCTTCTGTGTAGTGCGCGGCAGGGGCGTTTCCGCGACGAAGGACGTTGCGCACCGCGCGCTTCGCGTTGCGCAGCAGCCCGCCGGCGATGGGGGCATCGGTCGGACAGAAGAGCTGAAGCGTCGTATTCGCCGGGCTCTCGATGTCGATCGACATGACGAGCCGAGTGCCCGGGGGCGCTTTCAGCTCCGGAAGCAAGAGCCTGGGATCCGTACCCGTCGACCGGAGCACGACGTCATCGGGTCGCAGCACCTCGACGTCGTTTTCCGCAACGAGCTGCTCAATCCCAGCTTGCGCGCCGATGCTCAGCTTGACTTGAGCATGCGCCCAGTCCAGCGTGGGAGCAGCGTTCATCGACTCGTTCAAGCGTTGGCGGAAGAAGTTCGCATACCTGCCGTAGCAAATGTCCTGGGTGAACCCCGCCGCCGTCTTCATTGCCTCTGTCCGCAGCCTGGCGAGCATCTCCCGGTCATCGACCAGCCTTTCCACCGCGGCAAGGTAGCGCTCGGGCTTGTTGACCTCGCGGATGAGCAGGCCGTTCACCCCGTCGCTCAGAAACTGCTGCACGCCTCCCGAATCCGAGGCCACCACCGTCGCGCCCGACGCCATTGCCTCCAACGGCAGCAGGCCGAAACCCTCGTGGAGCGACGCGTCGACCAGCACGTCGCACTCGCTCAGCCGATCGGCGATCGATCCGCGATCCAGCGGCAGCTGCGCGAAGACCGAGTCCCGCTCCCACGTCCATTCGCGGGGAATCGAATGCTGCTGTGACGAGAAGATCGTGACGCAGACCTCGTGCCGGCGCCGCGCCAGGTCATGCAGCATTTCCTGGAGGACCCACTGTCCTTTATCCGGAGCGGAACGGAGCACCACGGCAACGCGAACCTTGCCGTCTTCGCGGCGCGCGGCGCCTCCGCTGAACATGTGCTCGTCGACGCCGATGGGAAGCTGAGTCACGCGCTTGTCGGGGGCGTATCGCTTGATCCCCGCCTCGAGCCAGGCGGAGGTCGTCACCATCTCGTCAACGACCGCGTACGCGTCCTCCACTTCCGCCCGACGCGTGCCGTTCTCGAAATAGAACTCGTATCCCTGGATGAAGTTCAGGACCGGAATTCCCTTCAGGCGGGAGTACGCGAACGCCGTCAGGGACGTGGAGAACAGACTGGCGACGACCATGCGCGGCGATAGACGATCGTCGGCCATCATCGCAGCCTCATGGCGGTATTGAAGCAGGCCGAAGTAGATGGGCTCCTGGTACGCGCTCAGCGCGGCCGGGTCGAGCTCAGCCGGAACGGCGCAACGGGCTTCGACTCCGTGGCGAATGAGGTAGTTGCACAGGTCTAGCACCACGTGGACGCCGCCTACCGTCTGGGAAACGCCCGGCAGCAGGAACAGCACGTCAGGCCTGACGAGCTCCTGTACCGAATCGAGGGCGCGAGCAGCCTCCACGACGGGGTCGCGGGCCGCGCAGCGCGCCGCGTATGCGCGGTACTCTTCTCCCCACGTCGCTAGGAACCGCGCGAGCGCCTGCTGCTGCATCTGGCTCGCGGCCGGATCGTAACGGAAGCTGGCCGACCCGAAATGGAAAACATACGAATCGATGCGTGCGACGCCGCGAAATCCCTTGCGCATCGCGCGCATCTGGAAATCGGTCTCCTCGCCGTACCCCTTCTCCCAGATTTCGCTGAACTCGCCCGTCGCGTCCCAGCAACTCCTTGAGATCATCAGGCAGTTCCCGACCACCGTACACGCGTCGAAGGTCAGCTCTGCAGGGGGGCTCCCAAGGGTCGCTACCTCGAGCAATGCGTTCATTTCCTGGTAGGAGCGACCCGGGCGCAGCGGCAGGGTGAGCACTGGAGAGTTGTTCGAGAGGGGGCATGCCATCCCCACTGTCGGATCCGCGAACGTCCCGAGGAGCTTGCGAATGGTGCCGCGCGTGATGAGGCAATCGGTATTGAGCAGCAGGAAATGATCGCCGGACGATCGTGCGACGCCGAGATTGCATGCGCCGCCGAATCCCGGCCGGCCCGTGTTGCGCACCAGCTCGACCTCCGGATGACGCGCGCAGATCTTCTGGAGGATCGCGAATGAGCGCTCCGTGGATGAGTCGTCGACGACGATCACCCGCCCGCGCTCCTGCGGCGTGCTGTTGCCAAACAGCTCCTCCAGGCAGACCGCGACCCACCAGACGGCATTCTTGACGGGGATGATCACGTCGCAGCGACCGTTCACGGGCGGCTGCCTCGGAGCAGGCGCCAAGGGGCGGTGATGGCACGTCCGATGCGGTAACTGCGCCCGGCGAGCTGCGACGCAAGCCGGGCGACCTCGAGCTCTCGCTCGTGAAGACCGGCGCGCAGCCCGTCGGCCTCGCTCGAGAGGCGTTGAATCGTCGCATTGCGATCACGGACCGCGGAGTCGTACTCGAGGAGCTTCGCCTCTTGCTCGCGGAGCCGCACGTCGCGCAGGCGGCATTCGCGATCGTATTCCAGCACTTTTCGCCGGGCCTCCTCGATCTCCTCCGCGCGCTTCAGCAGCGTGATGCGGCTGCCCAGGGCGAAAAAGAACGCCCGGACGGACGCAGCCGAGTCGTCTCGGAGCTCGAAAAGGACGCTGATCGCGGGCGACACCTCCGTTCCCGCGGCCAGGACGCCAAGGCCGTGCCCGTGCTGGAATTCGAAGTGGGGGCGCCCTGCCTTGATCTCGTCCCACAGCTTCCACACCCCGAAGTCTCTTTCGCGCACGTTGATGTCGTGGAACAGAACGACGCCGTCGGACGCCAGCTTCGGTTTCCACGTCTCCCAATCGTGGTTGACGGCCTCGTACGTATGCAGCCCGTCGATGTGCAACAAGGAGACCGATCCGTCCGCCATGTGGCGCGCCGCCTCGTCGAAGGTGGATTGGATGAGTCGGGAGAAAGTTCCGTATCGCGCGTCGTGGCGAAGGCGCAGCTCGGCAAGCACCTCGTCGCCGAAGAAGCCGGCATGCTCATCTCCGCGCCACGTGTCCACGCCATAGCAGGCTGTCTCGAGACCCAGCTCCGCGATCGCCTGGCAAAAGGCGAGGTAAGAATCGCCGGTGTGGACACCCAACTCGACGAGCACCTTCGGGCGGACCATCTGGACAACCGCCATCGCGAAGGGAATGTGCTCCTGCCAGGAGATCGCGTTGACGTGGCGCGGAAGCTCCAGGCAGAGAGGGTAGTCGAGCGGGTTGAACGGCATCGGCGGCATCCGTCAGCGATCGAAGAAGTTGTCGGCGAACTTTGTAGCACAGAGATCCCTTCCTCATTGCGGTATATGTGTTCGCGCGCCGATGAGGCGCGAACTGCCCGAGGCGCCTCCCTATGATACTTCCGCTCCTCCGCGGCACGCGTGAGCTCAAGGCCGAGGCCGCAGGAGCGAACCTGTTCGATCTGCGCGGCGAGTTGCCATCCCGATGGACAGACGTCGACTTCCAGATCCACACCGCTGGGCAGATCTTGCAACTGCCTGCGCTTCTCGCGGATACCGGGAACGGGGTCCCTACGCGCGTGGCCCTGCCATTTCCAAGCGATGGACGCTTGCGTTGCATCGTCCGGCTACCTGAACGCGTGAAGGCGCTCCGCCTGGAGTTGTCGGCCAACGGCGACCCGCGCTTCGGCCCCCTTCGTGTCCGCGAAATTCCGGCCGCGGAAATTGCAATGCGGCTCGCGGTTCCCTTCCTGCGACAGCGGCTTGCGCAACCGCGAGTGCTCCCCACCGTGGCGCGCAAGCTCATCCGCACTCTGTGGACAGGCGGGCCTACGGAAGTTCTGGACACGTTGCTGCGAAAACGGGGATCGCGAGTGCAACCCGCATCATACGGCGAGTGGGTAGCGCGATATGCCGCCGTCGACGACGCCGATCGTGCGGCAATCCGGGCGGCAACCGAGGCACTGCGCGATCCGCCACGGTTCTCGATCCTCATGCCCGTGCACGACGGGCCGGAGCGTTTTCTGCGCCGCGCCATCGAGAGCGTACGCGCTCAACTGTATCCCTATTGGGAGCTTTGCATCGCCGACGATGCGTCGCGTTCTCCACACATTCGCCAGGTACTCAAAGAGGCCGCGGCTTCGGACAGGCGTATCAAAACTGTGTTTCGCGCGGTCAACGGCCACATCTCCGCCGCCTCAAATAGCGCGCTCGAGCTGGCGACGGGCGATTGGGTGGCGCTGCTCGACCACGACGACGAACTGACCGAGCATGCTCTGTACATGCTCGCGATCGAGGCCCACGAGGCCGATCTCATTTACAGCGACGAAGACAAGCTCGACGGAGAGGGTACCCTCTCCGATCCCCACTTCAAGCCGGACTGGAACCCCGAACTGCTGCTATCCTACAACTACATCGCCCACTTGTGCGCGATTCGGACCGCCACGGTTCGCAAGCTTGGCGGGTTTCGCATCGGCTTCGAAGGCAGCCAGGATCACGATCTGGTGCTGCGCGTCGCAAAGACAGGCGCGCGGATCCGCCACGTTCCGCACGTCCTGTACCATTGGCGGGCGATCAAAGGCTCGACCGCGCTTTCCTCACGGGCCAAAGAGTACGCCGAAGAAGCATCGCTCCGGGCGCTCCGCGAACATACCGGCGTCCCCGTAGAACGCGGTACCCGTCCATTGACCTACCACGTCCGTTGGCGTGTGCCCGAACCCCCGCCCTTGGTCTCTCTGATCATTCCGACGCGCGACGCGCGAGAGCTGCTCGAGACCTGCATCGCGTCCCTCGTCGAGCGGACCGAGTATCGCCCGTACGAGATCCTGATCATCGACAATCAGAGCCGCGATCCCCGGGCGCTTTGCTATCTCGAAGAGCTTCAGCAGCGGGGTTTCGCGCGTGTCCTCCGATACGACGAGCCTTTCAACTACTCAGCCGTCAACAACTATGGCGTTCGGAACGCACGCGGGGCCATAGTTGGGCTTCTGAACAACGATCTCGAGGTCGTCGACGCAAATTGGCTCGGCGAGATGGTCGGGCAAGCGGTGCGGCCGGAAATAGGCGCGGTCGGCGCAAAGCTTCTCTATCCGGATCGCACCGTGCAGCACGGTGGCGTGATCCTTGGCGTGGGCGCCGTTGCCGGTCACGCACACAAGCACTTGGCGGGCGCCGCGCAAGGATACTTTTCGCGAGCCCAGATCACGCAGAACTTCTCAGCGGTCACTGCGGCGTGCCTCTTGATCCGACGCGAGATCTACGAGCGCGTGGGCGGTCTGGACGAAAGCCTCGCCGTGGCCTTCAACGATGTCGATTTCTGCCTTCGCGTACGCGAGGCCGGGTATCGCAATGTCTGGACGCCGCACGCGGTGCTCGTCCATCACGAATCGAAGACCCGAGGCCCCGAGGACACGGCGGCCAAGCGCGACCGCTTCCGCCGCGAAGGGGAAACCATGCTGGCACGCTGGGGAGACTTCCTCCGCAACGACCCCGCCTACAATCCGAACCTCACCCTGGAATCAGAGGATTTTGCGCTCGCCTGGCCACCACGTGGACGCAAGCCCTGGGAATGAGCGGAGCGTTCGACTACTGCTTGAACAGATTGAGGTGGTTTTCTCGCAGGAACCGTATCGTCTGAACGACGTGCGGCACGTTCTCCAGAAGGTATACGCGAAACCCAGTCCTCTGCGTTGCATCGTACATCGTTTTCCGTCGCCCGGAAGCACTCGCGCCAACGCCGGTTGCGGCCAGAGCGCCGTGGCGGCGCAACGCCGCGATGACCGCGCTCATCGCGCGGACAGCTTCTCCATCCTGCGGCGAACGTCGTCCAGTTCTGCGCGCAACAGCGCGCATTCCTGAGCGATGCGGCGCGCGCGGGTCTGGGAATTGGATAATGCGATGGTCAGCGAGAGCACGTTGAGCGCGAGATAGACAATGGCCAAGGCGAATAGCGCATTCGCCGGTACCTGTACCGCGATGGCGCGCGCGACCGTTTCGAGAAAGCGCGGGTAGACTGCAAACACCAGCACGACGCCCGTCGAGAGCAGCCACACCAGGCTGTCGCGCAGGCTCAGGTGCTTGTAACGGACGAGGTAGAGCACCCAACCGGAGAATGCCAGGAGCGTCGCGCAAGCGACCACCTGCAACTCGAACGGAAGCAGCGGCTGCGTCATCCGGCGATCTCCGCGGACCGACGGCGCTCGGCCGGAAGCAGAAGGAGCGCCAACGAGACCTTTACCAGGTAGTAAAGCGTCCGCGCCGGCCCGATGCTGCTGGTCCCGTGCTGCCGCTCGCGCATGACGACCGGCACCTCCTGCACCCGCAGTCCGCGCCGGACCGCCAGCGCGATTGCCTCCGGCTCAGGGTAGTCGGACGGATAATTTCCCGCGAACAGCTCGATCGCGCGGCGGCCGGCCACGCGGAATCCCGAAGTCGGGTCCGTGACGCGGGCACCGCAGCGGAACCGCAGGAACCAGGACAGATAGCGTGTTCCCATGCGGCGAACCGCGGTGGACTGAAAGTCGCCTGCCCCGAGATATCGCGAGCCGACCACAAAATCAGCGGTTCCGGCAACGATGGACCGCAGCGCAGCCGCCAGGTACTCCGGGTCGTGTTGCCCATCCCCGTCGATCTGGGCCGCAACGTCGTATCCGTGCTCGCGCGCCCACAGATAGCCCGTCTGCACGGCGCCGCCGATGCCGAGGTTGATCGGCAGGGACAGGACCACTGCGCCCGCCTCCCGAGCGACCGCCGCAGTCCCGTCGTTCGATCCATCATCGACCACGCAGACGTCCCATGCCGGAACTGCCCGGCGAAGGTCCGCAATCACGCCAGGCAAATCGCGTTCTTCGTTCCAGGCCGGCACGATGGCCAAAGCGCGCATATCTGCTCTCTATCACCTCTTCAGCAGACGTCGGAGCGCAGCGGGCGAATCCAGATACCTTCCCCGGCACGAGGCGACCCCAGCCCCACCCAGCGGGTGCACGAGCAGATGAGCGTCGACGAACTGGCCGGTCGCTCCCGAACAGTCGACTGAACCGACGATGGCTGGATTGAGCGATACGGCCCAGGACCGCGTCGCATCCGCCGGCACTTCGATGGAAAAACCCACCGCGCCCGGCGCGAACTTCGCCTGGCTGGGGCACGAGTAGTCGAAGTCGACGGCGCTCTCCGGCGCGCCGTCCGCGACTCCGACTGCGCACACCGGCGTCCGTCGCGACCAGATGCGTAGCTGGCCGGCGGCGTGGGGAATCCACTCCGGCGCGCAGGCCGCAGGCGGCGCCGACTCCGGTTCCATCAGGAGATGATTGACGCCGAGAGCGGCCAGCCGGCGGCTGCAGGGCGAGATCGCGACGCGGATGACATCGGTATTCGCAACCCGCGTCCGCGCCGGCGGCAGCTCGAAGCTGTAGTGTGCGTAGCGGTTGTAGACTTCCTCGGTGAGCTCGGGCGACTCCGGCGCGAGAAAACGGAACAGCGCCAACTGCGGCGAGTTCTGGATCCCACCGAGCATCGGCCACCCGAAGGCAGCGAGCTGGGCGCCGAAGTGCGTCGAGTAATCGAGAACCCTTCCGGGAGTCTGCGCGACGGCGCGATCGATCTCGCGGTGCCCTTCCCCCTCGGTGAAGAGCTGCGCGCTGTGCACCAGCGGGTTCACGCGATGGTTCGCCAGCACCACCGACGCCGTCCAGGCCACCAGCAGGATCGTCGCGCTTCGACGCGTTCCCGACAGCAGCGAGCCCGCGGAAAGAAGCACGCCCGCCAGCGCGATGGGTGGCCACCAGGCGCGCGCGTAGCAACCCGTCACCAGGTCGAGGCGTACATGTTCCCGTACAACGAATGCGGATGCGAGCACCGCAGCCACGCCGACCAGCCCGCGCCAGCGGAAAGCCTCCACTTGGTCATCGGCACGAAGGCTCGCGAGCAATCTGCTGACGAGCAGCGCCACGGAAATCCCGAACGCCATCCACGCGCGCGCACCCGGCGACCATTGCAAGAGCGTGAGCCGGGCGAACCACGACGGCAACGGCAGGAAAAGCCACGCACACAGGACCGCGAAGGCGACCAGGCTGGCTGGACTGCTCCGGGCCAGGTCGGCGAACGCCCGGCGGACGCGTGCGCTCACCAGCGCGAGCGCCGGCAGCACGAACAGCGGAAGCACTTCGACGCTCGACGCTTCGCAGACGTTGTTCTCTGGAATGCCCAGGTACCGTTCGGGTCCGCAGTGCACCGGAGCCGAAGCGGTGAGCGAAGGCCAGACCATCTCGATCCACCGGCCCAGGGACATCTCTCCGGAGCCCGCGATCCGGCGTCCTGGATAGACCGTCTCGGTGACGAGCGAGAGGTACGGCAGATGATAGAACACGCCGAGCATCGCCCCGGCGGCGATCAGCGCGACGAGCACGGGCCCGGTGCCCAGCCGTTTTCTTCGCCATCCGACGTCCAGGACCGCGGCGCACACGACCCAGAGCATCGGCGCCCAGACCGGCGGATAGAACACGCAGAAGCTGCAGGCGGCGCACCAGGCCGTCAGGGCAAACCAGGGCGCGGTTCGCTCGCGGAATGCCCGCGCCGCGACACCTCCGGTCAGGCAGAGCAGCCCCATGAACTCCAGCATCACGGTCGACCGCCACCACACGAATGCGCTGGAGAAGAGCAGCGCGAGGGCGGCCATCGCGGCCGTCCACTTGTCCTCGACGAATGCGCTGAGCAGGGCGAAAACTCCGAGCAGGAGCACCGCATCGCGAAGGAACCAGCGGGCGCCATGCGACCAGCGCAGTGGGACGAAATAGGGCCAGGTCATGGGTCGAAAGGGCAGGCCCCAGTCGAGGACTGGAATGTCGTAAGTGTTTCTCTGCAGCTCGCCGATCCCCTCGTTCAGATTCACCAAGGGAAAGCCCGCGAGCTGCTGCGCCCTTACCTGCGGCGTCTCGACCCCCCATTCGTCGCTGCGGATGAAGCGCGACGTGCCCCAGATCTCCCGCAGTTCGGGCCGGTCCAGCTCCGCTTTCGTGAACAGGCGGTCGTGATGAACAGCGCCGTAGAGCCAAGAGCTGCCTGAGAACCCCGCGAGGCCCAGGACGACCAGCGCCAGCACGAACGCCCCGAACCAGCGCGGCATCAAGGCACCAGCACCACTTTGCCGAAATTTTCCCTCGCCTGCAGTCGCTCGTGCGCCCGCCGCGCCTCCGCGAACGGCACCTCCATGTCCACGATGGCCTTGAACTCCCCCGCCTCGAACCCCTTCAGGACCTCCCGCAGCTCCCGCAGGAGCAGCCCCGTCTCCCCCCAGAGGTGCCCAAGGTTCACGCCGAAGATCCCCTTGTTGTCCGGCAACAGCCGCAGCGGATGGAACCAGGGCATCCTCGCCACCGCCATGACCGCCGCAAGCAGGCTCCGCTTCTCCCCGGAAACGGTGGCGCTCGCCCCGTACATCATCAGCTTCCCCACCGGCGCGAGACAGCGGAAGCTCTTGCGGAACGTGCCAATGGCGTCGAGCGCGATGTCCACCCCGCGCCCGCCCGTGATGCGTTTCACCTCCGCCTCGAAATCCACCTTCCGGTAATCGATCGCGTGCGCCAGCCCCAGCTCCCGCAGCCGCTCGTGCTTCGGCGCCGACGCGATCCCGATCGCCGTCGCCCCGAGCTTCTTGCAGATCTGCACCGCCGCCGTTCCCACGCCACCCGCCGCAGCGTGGATGAGCACCGTCTGTCCCCGTCGCAGGTTCCCGAGCTCGACCAGCATGTGCCAGGCCGTCAGCCACACCACCGGAATCGAAGCCGCTTCCGCGTAGCTCAACGCGTCCGGGATCGGCAGCACGGCGGCCGCAGGCACGCAGACCAGCTCGCTCTGGCCGCCGAACCTCGTCATCGCCAGCACCTTCTCGCCCGCCCGGTCGATCGGCCGATCGATCTCTCCGGAAACCTCGTACCCGAGCACACACGGCAGGGGCGGCGCGTCCGGGTACATTCCCACCCGCGCCATCACGTCGGCGAAGTTCACCCCCGCTGCCCGGACGCGGATGCGCACCTGGCCCGGGCCGGGCTGCGGATCCGGCGCCTCCCGAACCTCAAGCACCTCCGGGCCGCCCCGTCTCGTCGTCCAGACCTGTCGCATCTCCCCCTCCCCTTGCATGGAACCCGCGACCGCTGCGACGATACCGGCGTGCGCCTGCTGCGACTCCTTGCCATCGCCGGACCGCCGGTCCTGCTCGCCTGCGCAACGCCGGCCAGACGTAGCACGAGCGCGGAACCTCCGCTCAGCGAGCGCGTGCAGGGGCCGGGCCTGCTGTTCGAGGTGCTCTATACCGGAGCGGACGCGCGAGAGCTCCCGCGGATCGAGCAGGGCCTGCTCGTCGCCGGCGGGCGCGTCGCGCGCTGGGGGACCTTTCACCAAGGCGTCTTCGTCCACGTATTGCCCGACCACGCCGCGCTCGAGGACGCGGTGGATCGGCACGGCTACCCCTGGCTGCGCGCCTGGGCCTTCGGCGATCAGGTGCTGCTGCAATCGCCGCGCAGCTGGATCTGCGACCCCCCGGCGCAGGATGACGACGTGACCGAGCTGCTCACGCACGAGCTGACGCACGCGCTCATGTACCAGCTGATGCAGCGCGGGACCGACCCCTCCTGGGCGGCGGAGGAGCCGCCGCTCTGGTTCCGGGAGGGGATGGCGTCGGTGACCGCCGACCAGGGCCGGCGACGCCTGTCCGCGGAGGACCTTGCCCGCTGGGCGACCGATCATCCCGGCGTCGATCTGCTCCGTCCGGACGCGGCGCTGTACCGCGAGGAGAAGGAGGCCGTGTACGGAGCGGCGCATCGCGCCTTCGACCTTCTCGTGCGCGTCGCCGGCGACGAGACGATCCGCGAGCTGCTGCGGCGCATGAGCGGCGGCGCCAGCTTCGCCGACGCCTTCCGGGGCGCGACGGGATACGCCCTGGCGGACTTCGAGCACGAAGCCATCCGGAGCGGTTTCGATCCGACGGCAGTCCGGTTCGAGGCCGCGACCGGTGCCGGCGGACCCTAGCGTGTCGCGGACACTGGCGGCCGCGCCCACGGCGAGGGCAGCACCGGCGATCTCCCGGTATCCTTGCGCGTCCGCTGCAGCTCGATCTCGCTCACCAGCACCGTCGGCGCCACCGTGCTCACCGGCACGTATCCGCTCTCCGCGCCGCAATAGCCGTTGAACACGCGCCGCTCATCGCCGGTGGCGATGATCTTGTTGATCGAGAGCAGCGGCGTCCCCACGATCTCCACTCCGCGCACCAGCGTCTCCGCTCCGGTGTTCGCGTCCACCTTGTAGACCAGCCGCGGCTGCCCCTTGAACGCCTGGTACGCGTAGCCGCTCGTATCCGTGTTCCCGCCGGTGACGTCGCGGATGACGAGCCCGAACGGCTTCTCCTGCCGCTTCGCCTCCGCGATCAGCGCTTCCTTGAGCTTCGGCCAGGGCATCGTCCTCGCGGACTCGACGATCAGGTTCGACATCCGCGCGACCGGATCGCGTCCCGGCGCCGCGCGGCCGTGCCCGTTCGAATGCGGCGACACGCCCTGGACGGGCGCGCGCGACATCAGGAAAGTCTTCAGGACCCCCTTCTCGACCAGCGCCGTCCGCTGCCCGGGCACCCCCTGGTCGTCGAATCGATAGTAGCCGTTCAGCGACACGGGACCGGCGGCGCGCTGCGTGGGATCGTCGAGGATGGTGAGGAAGAAGGGGAGGATCGGTTTTCCGATCTGTCCCTTGAAGGTGTGCCCGTCCTTGTCGTCGTTCTGGCGCTCACCCTCGAGCCGATGTCCGACTGCCTCATGGAAGAGGACGCCGGCGGCCTCCGGCTCGAGCAAAGCGGGACCGGTATACGGATCCAGCACCGGCGCCTGCCGCAGCGCGAGCAGCTCGCTCACCATCGCGTCGATGCGCTTCGCCAGCTCTTCGCCGCGGGGAAGCTCGCCCTCTTTCGCGCCGTAGAAGTCGCGGCTGTTCTCGAGCAGCATTCCGTCCGGAGCGCGCGCCCAGGCCTGCACGTGCAGGGCGTAGATCACGCGCTCCGTCACCAGCCGCGTCCCCTCGGTGCTGGCGAACTCCCGCTCCTCGTGGTCCACCGACGCGCGCATTTGCGAGTCGAACAGCTCGGGGTGCGCGCCGAGCCGCTCGGTCTGCGTCCGCAGCTCGCGTCCCCAGCTGGCCCGGTCGAAGGGGAACGGGACCGCCGGATCGACGGCCACCTGGAGCTCCTCGCGCGAGAAGCTCGGGGGCGTCTCGGGATCGTCGGGACGGTAGACCTGCTTGCCCTTCTTCTTCAGGAAGGCGGACAGCGCCTTCTTGTACGTCTCGTCGGTCAGGAGCCAGAGCGCGTTGCGCAGCGCGGCCGGATCGTCGTCGAGCGTTGCCTCGTGCCCGGCGGAGTAGCCGGAATCGGAGCCCTCGAACTCGAACATCTCCGGCGACCCGGTGTTGTCGAACTGGTAGCTGCCGACGCGCACGTCGACCTGCAGCCGCTTGTCGCGACGATGGCGGTCGATGAACACCGCCCCGTACTTGGCGCCGATCTCCTCGGTGTCGACGCCGCGCACGGCGTAGCTGAGGAAGTACGGCGCCTCGTGCCCGCGAAGCTGGAGGCTCTTGTGCGCCCGCTCCAGCTCATCCCCCATGGCGGCCAGCTGTCGCTGGCGGGGGTCTTTCGGATCCGGGGCGAACGCGACCGCGGCTGCAAGCAGCAGGGACAGCATGGACTCTTTCTAGAACACATCTCAGGACGGGTACACTCCCAAGACACAGGCGCCTTCGGCGGCTGCGACTGAAAAGGCGCGGGGCCGCCCGGAATCGGACCCGCGCCCCGCCCTTCGCCGAAAGGGCCTTACGCCGTGCGAACCTTGCCCTTCCCGAACGTCACGTTGCTCGTCGCGTTGCGCGTGTCGATCACGAGCTTCGCGTCCCGCACCAGCTGCTGGTAGTCGATGCAGTCGTGGTCGGTGGCGATCACCACCACGTCCGCCTCCTTCGCCGATTCCAGCGGCACGCTCTCCATCTCCAGCATGTACCTCGGTTGGTGCCGCATCTCCTTCATCTTCGGGCAGTACGGGTCGTGGTAGCTGACCACGGCGCCCTTCTCCCGGAACAGCTCGATCAGGCGGATGCTCGGGCTCTCGCGCAGATCGTCGATGTTCTTCTTGTAGGCGAGGCCGAGGATCAGGACCCGCGCGCCCTTGAGCGCCTTTCCCTCCTCGTTCAAGGCCTCCATGGTGCGCTCCACCACGTGGTGCGGCATCTGCCAGTTGATCTCGCCCGCGAGCTCGATGAAGCGGGTGTTGAACTCGAACTCGCGCGCCTTCCAGGTCAGGTAGAAGGGATCGATCGGGATGCAGTGACCGCCCAGGCCCGGCCCGGGATAGAAGGGCATGAACCCGAACGGCTTGGACTTCGCCGCGTCGATCACTTCCCAGAGGTCGATGTTCATCCGCTCGCAGAGGAGCTTCATCTCGTTGACGAGCGCGATGTTCACGCAGCGGAAGATGTTCTCCAGCAGCTTGGTGAGCTCCGCCTCGCGCGTTCCTTTCACCGGGACGACCTTGGTGATCGCGCTGGCGTAGAGGGCGCAAGCCAGCTCCGTGCACTGCCTGGTGTACCCGCCCACCACCTTGGGAATCGTCGCCGTGTTGAAGTGGGGGTTCCCCGGGTCCTCGCGCTCCGGCGAGAAGGCGAGGAAGAAATCGATGCCCGCGCGCAGGCCGGAGAGCTTCTCGATGATCGGCTTCACCACGTCGTCGGTGGTGCCGGGATACGTCGAGCTCTCGAGCACGATCAGCTGCCCCGGATGCACGTACGGGCCGATGGCCCTGGCCGTGTTCTCGATGTACGTCATGTCCGGCTCGCGGTTCGCGTTCAGCGGCGTCGGGACGCAGAGGATGAGCGCGTCGGCCTGCGCGGACTTGCGGAAGTCGATCGTCGCCGTGAACGGCTTTTCGGCGCGGGTCGCCTTCGCGATCCGCTCCGCGGCAATGTGCTTGATGTAGCTCTGGCCATTCCCGATCTCGTCGATCTTCCGCTGGTCGATGTCGAAGCCGATGACGGCGAAGCCCTTTTCGCCGAAGGTCAGCGCGAGAGGCAGGCCTACGTAGCCCAACCCGCAGATGCCGACCACGGCCTTCTTCGCGAGGATCCTCTCGAGAAGAGTCGGCTCTTTGACCTGAAGCATCTCCCTCCCCCGATTCCCGCCCGTCCGGGCTTCAGGGGCGGCGGCCTGCCGGGCAGCCGCCCTGTCCGATTGCCTACAACCTAGCCATCGCTCATCCTGTCCGCAGAAAGAGAACAGCGGTGAACAGACGCGCCGGTGCGGACCCCGCGGCCTCGATCTGGACGCAGCGCGCGGCCTTCTTCTCCGCGTAACCGGGCGAGACGTCGGTCCGGGACACCCTCAGGTTCCAGGGCAGCGTGGCCCCGAACGCGAGCAGGACCCTGCCGGCCACCGCCACGCATCGCCGCGGGTCGTATCCGAACGCGAAACCGGCCTCGCGCAGCGCGCCGAGCCGTTCTCTCTCTTCGGCCGTGGCCTCGCGCTCGACGACGTCCTCATGCGGCACGTACCACCGCGCCTGGAAGACGTGCTCGCCATGACCGCGCAGCTCGTCGATGAACGCCGCGCGGCCGGATCCGAGCGCCGCGATGCGGCGGTGCACCACGCCCGCGCGCTGGTAGCCGCGATGCTCGCCGGACGCGATCTCGAATCCGTCGCGCTGCTCGAGGCGGCCGATGCGCGCGCGGGCAGTGTCGGGCAGCGCGAAGAGCCGGCCTGGGACGATGCGGTTCTGCTCGAGTCCGTCCACCTGCACGGTGCTGTGCCCCGCGGTGCCGCGGCGGGCGTTCCTCTCCTGCGGGTCGCGCGCGTAGACGTACGTACCGCGATCGGCGAAGACGTCGAACGACCCGAAGCTGAGCTCGACGGAGTTCTTGTCGTTGTGGGCGTGACCGCCGGTGCCGCCCTGCCCGTTCGGCCCCGCGCTCAGGCAGAGCCAGCCGTCACCGCAGCGAAGCACCGCAACTCCAGCTTCTGGCAGCAGCGTGCTTTCCCGGCGTGGCTCGGCCAGGAACGAGCGAGCGGCCGGCATCCACGCCCACTCCGGCGCGCCGGGGTCGGAGAGGAACGACGCGTCCAGCGCGCTGCGCGGCGCGAGCGGCAGCGCACGGCAGGAGTCCAGGTCGCCGATCTGCGGCATCTCGCCGGACGGCTTCAGCATCGAGGCGAGACTGCGGAACAGACCGCGCACGGCTTGCTCGACGCGCTGCGGGACCGCGCGATCGGCGGCGCGCGCGGCGAGCACGGCGGCGAGGAACATCTCGGCGCAGAGCCGCTGGTACCCCGTCGAGGATTCGAAGTGCGTGCCGTCCGTGCGGCACTGCCGCGGGATCTCTTCCCACAGCCTGCGCGCGAACACCTCGTACCAGCAGCGCAGCTCGGAAAAGAGCGCGCCGACCACGACGAGGCCGGCCAGGTCCGCGGCATAATGGTTGGTCCGGATCGCGCCGGTCTCCTCGAGATGTCCGGCCACGTACGCGCAGTGCTCCTCGAGGAATTCGAGGAGGAAACCGGGATCGACCGCGTGCTGGACCAGACCGTAGGTGAGCGCCACCGTCATCGCGCGGAGGCTGACCTCCATCGCGCACGCCCACTGCACGCCCATCCCCTTGGCGTTGGCCGCGCGGAACTGGCGCACGGTCTCCTCCCAGGCGCGCGTCCAGGACGGATCGCCGGTCAGCCGGAAGGCCTGTCCGAATCGCCAGAGCTGCGGCAGCCTCCCCAGCTCCCACATCACCTTCGCGTCGGCGCCGCGCTGGAACTGGTCGACGCGTTCTCCCGGAACGGACGGGTCGTACCGGACGGCGGGCACGAGCGGGTCGCGGTGATGGTCGATGGGGACCCCGCAGCTCTTGAGCTGGCCGAACAGCCGAAGCTCGCCCCGCAGCGCCGCTTGCGCCTCGCGCAGGATCTCGTCGGCGGCGGTCGCCGTTGGCGACGCGCGCGCCACCACTGCCGGCCGCGGCCCCGCCGGCGCCACGCTTCTGCGGCGACCGGGCACTTCGAAGAAGAACGGCTTTCTGCGCAGCAGCGCCCTTCGCGCCCGGACGGCCAGCGCGCGGACGATCTCGCGCGGCGGGATCGTCTGCGCGAGATAGCCGTAGTACCCCAGGTCCATCAGGCCGCTTTCTTGCGAGCGACCAGCGCGGCGCAGACGATCTCCTGCATCTCGGCGACGCGCGCCTCCCATCCTTCGCCCCTCACCTGCGCGGCCCGCACCTCGCTCGGACCGGGTCCCGCCGCGATGGCGGCAGCGATCTCGCGCACCACGCCATCGGCGTCCTTGCCGATGCGGCACACACCGAGACGCTCGACTTCCGGAATGGCGGTGGACACGACCGGCAGTCCCGCAGCCAGGTACTCGCGCACCTTGAGAGGATTCGCGGCGAGCGTCAGCTCGTTCACCTTGAACGGCATCAAGGCGACGTCGAACGCCTTCGCGTACCGCGGCAGGTCCGCGTAGTGCCTGCGGCCGAGCACGCGGACGTTGCGCGCGCCATCCAGCGGCTTCATGTCCGTGTTGGAGTTCCCGAGCAGCACCACCGTTCCGCCGGAGAAGGCGTCCGCCACGTGGCGGACGAGCGGCAGATCGACCCAATCGGCGATCAGTCCCCAGAACCCGATGATCGGGCCGGGGGCGCCCTTCAGATCGTCGGGGATGGTCGTCGCCGTGCAGAACGCGTTGGCGAAGTGCTCGAGATCCACCCCGTGCTGCACCAGGTGCGCATTCGAATTCACCCGCGCCTTGTCCGCGCGCAGCTTCTCCGACGAGCAGATCACCACGTCGCTCCTGAGGAGCAGCCGGCGCTCGAGCTCGCGGATCTCCTGCGCCGGAGCGCCGCTGAAGGCGCTGAACTCGTCGACGCAGTGATAGACGACCAGCGATTCCCCGAGGGTGCCGGAGACCGGCGCCGAGCTGGGCAGGAAGCTCCAGGAGATCACGTCCTCGAACCCGAGCTGCTGCATCGCGCGCTCGATCTGCGCCTTGAGCAGCGCCCCGTTGGCCGCGCGGACCAGCTCGCTGCCGTAGAAGGGAATCGCGAGCGGCGTCAGCACCCAGATGTTCGGGTGCCGTTCGCGCAGGCCTTGCATCGCGCCGGACAGCTTCTTCAGCATCCGCTTCACGTCCCGGGCGGTAGCGGTCGGGCGCCGGTTCCCGATGCTGTTGACCCAGAGCACGCGGTTCTGCCGGGCGAGGATCCTCATCGCGTGCATCTTGGACAGCGGGTCGCCGTCCCAGTCGTTGGAGAAGCAGACGATGTCACGCCCCCGCAATGCGCCCATCCCGGTTCCTGCCTTTCGCTTGGCGATCTGGATCGCCGGCGCGGGCGCCCGGCCCGCGCTCACCTCGAACCGCTTGCGCCAGAGCTCGAGGACCCAGAGCGAATACAGCTCCTCCTTGCGGTCGGTCTTTCCACGCAGGTGCTCGTCGAGCA
>Ga0137416_10000024_pt1 | contig 52198 bp, 79 predicted proteins | sample CZODoug3_1_1_16f_FD_108282 | JGI IMG/M metagenome (GOLD analysis project Ga0137416, IMG submission 108282) | Vadose zone soil fungal communities from Angelo Coast Range Reserve, California, USA - CZODoug3_1_1_16fungal (Illumina Assembly) | ecosystem: Environmental > Terrestrial > Soil > Vadose...
CAGCTGCAGGCCGGTGGTGGCCGTCGAGGTCGCCGCGCCGGTTACGCGCCCGGCGGCGAGCTGGCGCGCCGGCGTCGCCGTCTTCTTGGGCACCCCGACCGCGTTACCCCAGTCGAGGATGGGCTTGCCGTCGCCGGCGGTCAGCGGATGCGCGTCGCGCTGCGCGCTGTCGACGTGGGCGTGGAGCTGCGTGATCGAGCCCGCCAGGTACGTCGCCCGGCGGCCGTGGTAGCTGCGCCTCGAGCCCACGTTGGCCGTCGGAAACAGCGACCTGTACAGCGCGACCAGAAAGTCGCGGGTGTCATCGAGGGATGGGAGCTTGAACGGCATTGCTTATCCTGGCTGGTGGATCAGGTCGACCGGCGAGCCCGAGGTCAGATCGCGCCAGCTCGAACGGATGATCGGGCGCCCCGACTCGTCGCGCAGCGCCCGGCCCTGCTGGTCGCGAACCGCGACGACGAGATCGGTCAGCACCCCGGCCGACTGCAGGATGCTGAGGGCACGGATGGTCTCCGCCTGGACGTCCTCCAGGGTCACCGGATCGCCGGTTCGCATCGCGGCCTTGATGGAGGTCCCATCGCCCGGGTCGAACGGAGAGGCGCCGAGCTCGAGCTCGAGCATCAGGTATGCCGTCGAGCGAGCATCGGAGACCTCGGACCACTCTCCGTTCGTCGTGCGGATGTAGTCCCGCGTGACGGTGTTGATCAGCTGGTCGAGCTGGCCCAGTGCCGAGCCCGGAACGAACGAGAATCCGCTTGCCACGGACCCGTGTTACCAGAGCGGCGCGGCGCGGTCACTGGGCTTTGAGGACGGTGGTTCCGGTCAGAGGCGGGGACGGGGAGATCGCGACAGGCGGGGACGGCGTACCGGTACCCGCGGTCGCGTGCGTGTGGTTCAGGAACTGGGGCAGCGTGACGAGGGGTACCGCCGTCCCGTTGGCCGTCCGGATCTCCATCGTGCCGATAGCCTTGATCACGGCGATCACGAGGCGGTTGAACATCGCGGTTTCGTCCTGCGCCAGCTCGGCGTGCTTCTTCCGGGCGTCCTCGTCCCGCGCCGCGATGATCACCGGGTTCGATGCGCCGCCGGGGAAGGCAACGATCGCGTCCGCGTTGGAGCCAGCAGCGGGCCGCGAGTAGAAGCCGATCCCCGAGAACATCTCCGGATCGCGGGTCTCGGTCTCCGACGCGTCGAGCAAGAGGTGGCCGACCGTGCGCCAGAACGGGACCGAGGTCAGACGGATCGACATGCGCCGGAGCATGCCCAACGCGTTGCGAGCCTCGGGCGATGTCGCGTCCCTGGTCTCGCGGGTCGTGTCGTCGGTGCGGCTCATAGAACGATCTCCGTCCCGACCGGGACAAGGTGCAGCGTGGTGGTCTCGCCCTGCTCGCGCTCCGAGCTGTAGGCGCACGAGACGATCAGATAGTTGTCATCGAGCGCAGGCGCGAAGTCCTCGTCGATGACGCGCGCCACGGTGTTCGGGGCGAACAGGGTGGGAGGACCGCTGCCGAGGAACTGGCCGTGCAGCGGAGCCGAGATCGAGATCAGGTGGCGCTTGTAGTCGCGCCGGAACTGCTCGGTTTGCGCAACGCGCTGCGCGTCGCCGTAGCTCTCGAAGTCGCGCTCGGGAAGGTGCAGGCGCTTGGGATGGATGAAGTCACGCCCGGTCCCGTCCAGCTTGTTGAAGGGGTTGTCGAGCGCGACACCGCGGTTGTCGGTGACGTTGGCCCCGTAGTTGGTGGATCCCTGTCCGCCGACACCGGAGCACAGGATCAGCGAGAACCGATCCTCGTCGTCCTCGGTGACCTCGAGATCCTTGACCGTGCCCTTGGTCTTCGAGCCCTCGGCTGCGTGCACGAGCAGGAACTGCGGCGCCTGGCCGTGGTTCGGCCGACCGATGAAGAACTCGCGGCCATCGGCAGACGACCACGCGATCAGGTTGGCGCGCTGCGCGATCTCGTGGATCACCTGCGCGCGCGACTGCCCGGGGTGGACCTGACCGCGGCGCGGGACCCGGATGTTGATCGTGACAGCGGGCTCGGTGCCGGACGCCACCCGCCTGCCCTTGCCGCGGCGCAGGTTCCGGTTGCGAGCGTCGGAGATCGTCAGCGTCTCGAACCACGGATGGATCAGCTCAAGCACGGCCGACTTGATGGTCATCCCGCTGTAGTTGATCCGCGGCGCGCTCTCGTCGGTCAGGCGACCGGCACGACAGCGCCCGGAGATCTCCATCGTACCGGCCTTCGACGACTTCTTGCGGCGGCCGATGAAGCCTCGCAGGATCGGCGTGCCGTCGATCTCGATCGTGACGTCCGAGTCGCGGCGGAGGAGGTTCCACGCCTGCGCCGAGAACGGACGGCGCATCTCGAACGCGTCGGCCATCGTGATCATGCTCGACTCGACGTGGTAGCCGGTCCATCCGTCGATCTGCGCGCCGTTGACGACGACACGGATCTTGTGCGAATTGCCCATCAGAACGCCAGCTGAGCCGACGTCCGGGTCGGCAGCAGGTAGTCGCCCGGCACCAGCCATCCCGGCGTGGCGATGTCGTTGAGCGCCTCGATCTGCCGTGTGCGATCGAGAGCGTCGGCGCCGCCGTAGACCCGGGCGGCGAGCGGCAAGAGCGCGACCGGAGAGAGCACGCGCATCGTGAACGTCGACGGCGTCTCGGAGGTCGCGGCGATCGCGGCGTTGCGCACGGCATCGCCGAGCATGATCGCCGTACGGAACGCCGGCCACAGCTGCAGATCGCTCTCGAACTCGCCGAGGTCGATCATCGTCGCGATGTTGTCGGAGATGCGGGAGGCGTCGATCAGGATCTGGCGAGTCGAGACGGCGCCCGACGCCCAGGCGGACACCGAGACGCGGGCGTCGACCGACACGGCCGCGAACAGACCGGCCGAGGCATCCGCGGTGGCCGCCGCCGACAGCGCTGCCGAGGCATCGACGGAGACGGAAGCCGTCGCGGACACGGTCGCGGACGCGGTGGCCGATGCGGTCGCGGTCGCGGCTGCCGACGCGTTCGCTGCGACCGACGCGGCTGCCGACACCGCGATGCTCGCCGAGACGTCCACGGAGACATCCACGGAAGCCGTGATCGCGATCGAAGCGTCGAAGCCGAACGAGAGATTGGTCGGGCTCGACAGCGGCAGCAGCGACGACAGGGTGGCCCCCGACATCTTGAGCTTGCCCATGTTCGACAGCTCCGTATCGAGCGAGGTCGCCGCGGCGGACACCGAGCTTTCCCCGGACGTCCCGCTCGAGGCCGCCCCGGTCGGCGTGACCGCCTGGTCGGCGTCCTCCTGGATGAACTCGGCGTCCGCGGAGATGACACTGTGCTCGTCGATGGTGGAGATGAACTCTCCGATGCTGGCCTCGAATCGGCCGAGCGTGGGGTGCTGGAACATCGCGGTGGCGCCGCTCGCCACCGCGGCTTCCATGGCGTCCGCGGCTTCGCGCGGGCCCGGGGCGCCCGGGAAGTCGTCGAACTGCAGTTTGCACCGGACCCGGCGAGCGCGCCGCCCGCGGTCCTGCACCGGATGCGCGTCACCGGACGAGAGATCGTGAACCACCTGGGTCCGACTTCCGTCGGTGGTGACCTTCTCGCAGAACAGCCGAATCCTCCCCCAGCTGGCGGATGACAGCGTCGCGGTGCCCTGGAGGAAGTCGACTAGTGGCATCGCCGCCTACTTCCGCCTGTGCGTGGACGCGTTGTCAACCGTCTTGGCGACCGCCGTGGCCCCGCCCTCGCCGAGCTTGAGCTCGGTGATCTTGCCGGCCTCGAGGACCCGGGTCAGCCTGTCGAGCGATGGCGCGAGGGCATCCCGGATCGCGCCGGCCGCGTCCTGGGATGCGGACTTCTGGGCGAGCGGTCCCGCGCCGTTCCACCCCATGCCCTTGAGGAACGCGCGCCCCGCCTCCTCGTATTCCTGCTGGTGCACCAGCATGCCGGCGCTGATCGAGCCCTTGACCCCATTGGCCTCGGCCTCGCGACCGAGGCGCTCCCCGAGATCTCTTACGATCTGCTGGATCGGCGCCTGATCTCCGCCTGTGAGTCCGTACTTGTCCATGTTCAGTCGATAGACAACCTTGCGTAAATCGTAAAGGCTCATGTCGTCACCGGACTTGTAGTTCTGCATCTCCCTGATCGCTTCGGGCGACGTACCGAATTCCTTTTTTACCTTCTCGTATTCAGAGGCCTCTAGCTGCTTGTTTCTCGTCGCCCCATCAACTCCAACGTGCGAGTCGATCCAGTTGGCCGCATCCATGAACGCGCCGGCAGCCCGGGTCAGGAGAGCGGCGAACCCAGCCACGCGCTCGGGCGTGAACGCGACCGCAACGGCGTTCTTCATCTTCTCGACGGCGGTGGCGATCTTCCCCGACGAGGACTCCACGAATGTGGCGACATCCCTTGGGATCACGCCAAGCTCCCGTCCGGCTTCCTCCAGCTGAGCCATGCGCGAGACCCAGTTCTTGCCGCTGGCATCGAGCTTATCCATGGCCCGCGATGCCTCGTCTCCGAGGAGCATTCCGCGCCATCCCTCGGTGCGGCCGAACATCTTTTTGATCAGTGCCGGATCCTTCATCGCCTCGCTGTTGACAATGTTCTTGAAGATCACCGGAAACGGAAGCAGAACCTTGCGGCCGAGCTTGTCGCGGAACTTCTCGTAGATCTGCACACCCTGCGCCTCGAAGCGGGGCGCGTACGACTGGATGCCGGCGTACACGCGCTGCAGCATCGTCCCGGCCTCACCAGCGCTATTCGCGCCGTCCCGCATGACCTGGAACATCGCGCCCGCCTGGATGGTTCCCTCACGGCCGATCATACCGAACCGCTTGAACAGAGGCAGGATGCCGGCGAACTCGGCGGCCATCTGCTTGGCCTCGATCGCGCCGTCCTTGGCCTGGTTGATCAGTCCGCCCATCGTGTCCTCGAGCTCGTTATCCGGCACCTTCATCGAGGTGGTCAGCTGGTACATCATCCCGGCGAGGTCTTCGGTCTTGGACCCCGTGGCCTGCGCGGCGCGCGCGAGGATGTTCATCTTCTCGATCGAGAAGTTCTGCGCACCCGCCAGGTCGATGTAGGCGCGGCCGGCGTTGAGCACCTCGAGCGCGTCGAGGCCGATGTCGGTCGACGTCTTCCGCGCGGCGTTGCCGATCTCGCGCATTTCCATGGGCGTCTTGCGAGCGGCGATACCGAAGCGAACAAGGGCCTCCTCGAAGCCGAGAACGCCCTTGGCTTGATCAACAAAAAAATCCAGGCCGCGAGTGGCCAGGTTGCCGAGCACGTTGCCGGCGGCTCGCTTGCCGATGTCGAGCAGCGGACGAGTGGCGGCGCCAACCACATGGCTCACGCCTAGCGCGAAGCCCTGCATCATCTTGCCGGCCTCGTGCAGCGCCGCCGGAAGCTTCGCCGTGCTGGCGACGATCTCGATCTCGGCTTTGGCGTTGCTCATGTGGCCCTCGGATCATGCGCGCTGTTCACGAAGCGGATCGTGCCGGATGGCGGGGCCGCCGCGCCCCCGGCCTTGCTCTGTTCGACCGTCGGCAGCTCGCCGGCTACGATTCCCCACTCGAGGACGGCGTCGTAGGTGAGCTCGCAGGCGGCGCGTCCGTAGAAGCAAGATAGAGCGACAGCACACCGAGCCCGAACGACCTCAACAGCATCGGATTTTTTTTTTCGTGCGCGAGGCGGATCTGCTCGAACCGCTCGGCGTCCACGGCGAGCGCCTGCACCGGGCTCAGGCGAACCCGCACGTCCTGGTAGACCAGGCCGCACGCGCTGATCAGGTCGATGTCGAGCGCTATCCATTCGTCCTGCGTGCCGGCGCGGACATCGCGCTTATCCGGGTCGGGGTGCCTCACCGCCCAGGCCAGCGTGAGCGCGAGCCGCCGGCTCTCGTACGTCATCGCGTTGAGGACGTTCGGCTCGAGCTTGAGCTTGGCCATCGCGGCGTGGACCGCACCCTCGATCTCGTCGACGACCATCTCGCCGGCGAGCTCGATCCAGACCTGGCCGAACATCGGCATCTCGACGTACTCGCCGCGCGGCGTCTGCGCGCGCTTCTGCGCGAGCAGCGTGGGAGCTGCCGCCGCGGCGGCCTGTTTGTTCACGAGGATCGCCATGGCCTAGAACCGCTGCGTTGCAACGAGATCGACGGTGTCCTCGTGAACGCCCTTGTCGTCCTTGGTCGTGTCGGTCTTCGAGACCTGACACGTGTACGCCTGGCGCCGGCCGTTGTTCTCGTCCTGGGTGGTGATGGTGAAGATCTTGTCGGTGTCGTTGTAGAAGTCCCAGTCGACCTCGGGGATCTGCCCGGTCTCGCGGACCAGGGTCAGGGATAGCGTGAACCCGCCCTGTTCCTTGCGCGTGCCGGCGCCGCGGTTGACGCCGATCGTGGTGATGACCTTGCGGCTCGCCTCGTCCTTGACGTCGAGCTTGGTGGCCGTGAGGAGCTGCTTCGACGCCCCACGCGGCCCGGGGGCGTCGATGAAGATCTTTGCCTGAGATACGAAGTTGAGCATGGGGGCTCCTTACTGGCCGACGGTGACGTTGTGCTGCCAGGCGATCTGATGCTGGGAGCCGAGCGGGTGATAGAACAGCGCCACGTTACTGCGGCCCAGCGTGGTCTGGTCGTGCTCCACCACGTTCTGGGAGATGTCCGCCTCGATGAACTTCGGATCGAGCACACGATCCTGAGCCTCGGCGCGCAGGATCGCGGCGACCATATCCAGGATCTGGTTGTCGGTGTCGTCGGTCTGGCGGACGCCGTCGGGGTTGGAGTCGGCGCCGAACCGCTGCGCGGCGCCGATGTCGATCTGGATCGCGACCGCGACCATCGTGCGCGGGATGGCGATGTCCCGGGCCTTGTCGTCCGGCTGGCTCGAGGTCGTGGTCTTCGTCGTGACCATGCGCTCGCACTTGGCGAGGTTCTGGGTCACGGCACCGGTCGAGTCCAGGACGGCCGTGTACGGCGTCAGGCCGGCGGCCAGCGCGGTCTCGACCTCGCCCGCGGTGTAGATGGTCGCCACCGCCGGCGGCACCAGCGGGACCTTGGCTCCGTCGTAGCTGGCGTTCGGCCGCTCGCGCGAGAACACCAGCATCGCGGTCGCGGTCGCGATCTCGCCGGCGGTGTTGCGGCAGCCCTCAAACGAGGCCACCACGACCGCCATATCGTTCGCGGTGGCCGCCAGCGCGGTCGCGGTGCCGATCGTGCCCGGCTCCCCGACGAAGTAGAACCCCCAGTTCTTGCTCGCCGCGCCCCACCGGACGGCCCGGTCGGCAAGGATCTCGACCATGTCCGTGCTCGCGTGGTTCGCGAACACGATCCCGTCGTACCGCAGGGCCGACAGGGCATCGAGCGCCGGCTGGTGGTCGGTCGCCGTCGTACCCACGACGGTGTTGGCGACCGTGGCGACGCAGCCGGTGACCTGCTGGACCGCCGTGACCAGGATGTCGGTGCCGTTGACGCCCTTGGTCGGGTGGGTCAGCGTGACCACGTTCGTCGCGACGGTGACCAGGACCGGAAGATCGGACGCCCGGGTGTTCATCGCCGCCGAGATCTTCGAGGCGATGGTGTTCTGGACGTCACCGAGCGAGATGCCGACCGTGATGATCCGGCCGGCGACATCGAAGATCTGGTTGCCGTCCACGGTGGCGGTCCCGACGCACGTGATCGTCTTGACGTTGGCGACGCCGGCGCTCTCCGCGATCGGGACGGCAACCACCCGCGGCCCCTGACCGAACAGGTTGCTGCAGGCGACCGCCATGCGGCCCATGAGCGCGAGCTCGGAGGACTGCCCGAACAGGGCGTCCATCTCGGTGGTCGCCAGCGTGGTCAGGTCGTAGACTGTCCCGTTGACGGCCGAGCCGACGCCCGTACGGCGCGCGCCGATGAGGGCGATCTTGAGCGGCACGTTGGTCAGCGCGCCGCCGGCGCGGAACAGGGTGAACGTGTGGAAGGTCTGCGGGCGGAGCAGGCTGTTCGGAACGCCGGTGTTGATGGTCATGGATCAGGTCCCCTTCTTGGCCGCGGGCAGGCGGGCGGCGATCTTGATGCTGTGCTCGGGGAGCGCGTCCGGCGCCGCGGCCAGCTCGACGCCGCACGGGGCGCCGTTCATGTCGCACGGCACGAGATCGCCGCGACCGATCGAGCGGCGAACGTCCTGCGAGTAGCGAACGCGGTGGATGACGCCCGCGACCGCTTGGAGCTGCGTGCCGTCGATCGTCACCCCGTCGCGCGTGTGGATCGGGGTGACGCGCCCGCCGGGCGCGGTCACCGTGATGTGGGTTGGATCGGGCATCGGTTCTCCTACAGGTTGTCCACGTTGACGTCGATGGTTGCGGTTTTGGTCGGCGAGGGCGGCAGCGGGACCTCGTCGGGATCCTGCGCGGCGCGGAACCGGATCGAGGTCAGGAGCTGCTTCACCGTGCGGAACTCGGAGATGCGGGTGTTGACCGTGACCTTGTAGGTCTGCAGCCACACCGTCATCGCCGCGCTCGAGAAGACGGGCTCCTCCATGTGCGGGCGAAGCTGCTTGATGTCCGAGCCCACGTCGGGCCACTGGCCGAGCAAGAGCTCCTTGGCGTGGTCGAGCATGATGTGGAGCCCCGGGTCAGCTTGGTCGTTGGCCAGGCCGGGTCCGTCGATCTGCTGGCGACCGATCGCCATGTTCCGGGCGTTCGAGCTGGCGAAGTAGATCAGGAGATCGATCTCGCCGACCTCGGCGTAGCCGCCCATGCCCTTGACCTCGCTGGTTCGCCCGCCGAGCGCCACCGCGATCGCCGGCATCCGGGTCAGGATGGAGATCAGCTGTCCGGCGCCTACGTCGTCGTCCCGGCCGTTGATGACCGAGCCGAACGGCTGGAGCTCGAGCAGGTAGCCGCCCTCGGACCTGCGCAAGCCAGAAAGCAGGGCGAGCGCGCCCTGCTGGATCCTGGTCCGCTGGGGCGCCGCCGCCCCGCTGTCGAACTTGTGGGCCACGTCAGGGCGCCTTGTTGGCCAGCGCCTGCAGGGCCTCGGTGAACTTCTCCTCCGTCATGCGAAGGAGCCAGCGCGAGATCCACTCGAACTGCCGGCGCGGCAGCCGGGCGCCGTGACCCACGATCGCGCCGGCCTGGTGGGCGAGCCCCCATCGAACGCGGTTGCGGACGATCAGCGAGCGACTCGACACGATGTCCTGTAGCGCCTTCGGCACGCGGCCGAGGAGCTTGTGCTTCGTGCTGCCGCCGAGCCGGATCGTGCGCTTGCCCTTGAGGCCCTTGACCGTCCGGTTGTAGCGGTTGCGGAGGACCGTGCTAGCCGCGAGCTGCGGCCACGGGCCATCCGGCGCGCGGTTCGCTGTGTCGTGCTGCCGCTGATCGGCGTTGGCGAACTTGCGTAGCGTCTGAAAAACCGGCCTGGGATCGAAGCGTGCGATGTGGCGCAGCATCGACAGCGGGCCGGTGATCGTGACGCGGGCCTTGACGTCGATCACGCGAAGCCTCGCAGGCGACGACGCGAGACGATGAGGCTCGGGTCGCGCTCGCCCGTCTTGTCGGTGATGGTGGACGCGGGGCCCGGCGTCGGCTCCTGGCCGAGCGAGATCGTGCCGTCGCCCACGCCCTTGAGCCAGGTGCGATCGGTCTTCTCCTGGTCGATGTCGTCTTGGAGGGTCATGCCGTTGTTGCCCTGCTGCCAGCGGCGCAGCATGCGAGCGGCCCACTGCGCCGACATGTCGGCGACCACGGACGGCACCGGGGACATCGGCACACCGAAGCGGTGCCCGGTGTAGGAGTCGATCGCCGAGTCGGCGTGCCTGATCGCCTTGGCCACCGTGTTGGCGTCGACTGCGCCACCCAGGAGGCCGTCCTGATCGGACAGCTGGGCGAGCTTTGCGAGCCCGCCCACCGCGACCTGAACATCATCCTGGGTGCAGTACGCCATGACAGATCAGCTCTTGTCGCCGCCGAAGTCGTCGTCCTTGCCCTTGGGCGGCGTGATGCCGGTCGCGCGGGCGGCGTTGAGCCGAGCGGGCTTGCCGTCGCCGGTGTCCTTGGCGTTCATCCGCGCATCGCGAAGCTTCGCGCGCATCTCGTTGACCTCGGCCTGGAGGCGATCGTTCTCGGCGCGCAGCTTCGCGCCATCGACCTCGCCGCCGGACCGCGCCCCGACCGACAGCGCGGTGTCTTCGAGGATCTCCTCAGCCTGCGCGGGCGTCACGCAGGCGTCCACGCCGGACTCGGGGCGGCGGTCCTCCGGGGGCGCGTCGGCCTCGACGACCTCGACGACGGTCCGCCTGTTGGCCTGGAACACGACGCCGGCGCGCGAGCGCTGCGCGATCCCCACCTGCAGCTGCACGTACAGCCGATCGCCGGGCTTGGGCTCGGGGAGTCCGGCCGCGCGGTTGCGATCGGCGCGCTTGGCGATCTGGATGAGAACATCCTCGGCGCGGGACCTTTCGACCATCTCCTGTTGTTCCTGGGGGGTCGGGATGTGCAGCTGCAGCAGGCTCATGGGATCTCCGTCAGAGGTTGGGGCTCGTGGGCGTCGGGCGAGGACTCGAACCTCGCCTGTACCGCGGTCCTGGCTTACGAGCCGGGGCCGCCGACGATCTCTTGCGGCAGGCCGTATGCCGCGCCGAACTCGGCCTCGATGCCGTAGAAGAACTTGCCGGTCGAGAACGGCGTGTAACCCTCCTCGACCGACAGGAACTCGACGCCGCGCTTGATCTGGATGATCACGCTCGTCGACTGCGCCGGGATCAGGAACCACTCGAGCCCGGTCAGGGTGACGTTGGTGCCGAGCACCTTCGTCGTGCGCGCCGAGATCCACGGCGTCATGACCGGGATCGCCGTGCCGGCGTCGAGGTTCTGCACGAGGCCCGCGCCGATGTCCTGCACCAGGACGTTGCGCACCGCGATGCGGCTGGCGGGACCGTGAAGCAGCATCATGCCGCTCTTGGCCGCCCACTTCGCGTTGATCGGGATCCCGTTCTCGTTCTTGAGCCCGAGGAACTGGTTGACCGCGCTCTGGAACACGGCCGCCGAGAACGCCCCGGTGACCTTGTTGCTGTACTGCTGCGCGGCGATTCCAGTGTCCGCCGAGCGGAACGTGTGATCGGTGTCGATCAGGTTCTGCCCGTCGTACGTCGCGCCGAGCGCGGTGCCCTGGACGCCGGCCGCGAGCATCGTGATCGCGAGATCATCGAGCGCATCGCCGTAGGCATCCGCGAGGCCCATGATCTTCGGCGCGTAGAGCCCGAGCATGTCGTTGATCAGATCGCCCTTGGGGATCGAGATCGACGCCTCATGCGGGCGCGTGACGATCGGCAGGTTCTCCGACGAGATCTCGCTGATCACCTTCGGACCCTCCCACATGCGCATCGTAGGGAGGGCGTTGAGCCAGATCTCGCGGTTGAGCAGCTTGTCGGTCTGCGCGACCGTCGCGATCTTGCTGTAGATGTGCTCGCCGGCGGTCGCGAGCCGGTTGTTGAGCATCGTGCCGAACCCGACGTAGGCGATCTCGACCTTGGCCGCGTCGGGCGAGCTGCCTCCCTGACGGATCCCGGTGTTGACCGTCGAGTCGGCGAGCGCGTCGTCCAGACCGCGGCGATCGGCGTTGAGCATCTTGCCGGTGCGCATGTCCCGACGGAACACGACCCGGCCGCGGGACTGCGCCTCACCGAGGGAGACTGGCTGCAGCATCAGGTTGCTCCGATCTTGCCGCCGAGCATGGCGACGAGGACACCGTCCACGGAATCGACCGCATCGATGAAGCCCGCGATGATGTCGTTGGTGGTGGTGGCGGCCTTCGAGACCGTCTGGTTGTCGAGGATGGTGCACGAGCCGCCGATGTCGGCCGCCGTGATGGTCCCGTCGTTGGCGAACCAGAACCGGCCCCGCTTCACCGGGCACTTGGTGTGCCCGAGCAGCGTATCGACCGCCTGCATGGAGACGCCCATGCAGATGCCGTTGGCCGTGTCGGCGCCGTTGAGCGCGGTGCCGGTGCCGGCCACCACCATGACGATGACCCCCTTCGGGATCGCGGTCGACGCGGTGAGCGGGATCGGGGGGAGAACCGTCTCGAAGTAGGTCTCCTTGGTGTTGCGGTCGCGTGTGGTTGCGGTCATGACCTAGACCCCGATCCGTGCCGCGTTCGCGCGGAACTGCTCGACGGTGATGCCCAGCTGGGCGCAGGTGGCGGCGATCTGCGAGTCATCGACGCCCTCGAGCGCCGAGACCGGGCCGGTGAGCCGCTTGGGCTCGGTGATGTCGGCCGTCAGCTGGCGCTGACCGACGGGAATCGCGACGCGCATCGCGGTGATCTTGGCCTTGAGGGCGTCGACGCCGGCGGCCTTGCCGAAGTCGCGCAGCATCGACTCGAGAGCGTCGGGAGTGTTCGCGCCCTTCTCGTCCTTGCCGTAGCCGAGCTTGCCGGCCGTGTAGGCGTCCGAGATCACCTGGCTGAGCGCGGTCTCGCCGGCCACGGCGGCGATCGCCTTCGCCGCGGCGAGCTCCGTGGTCAGGCGGGTAACGTCCGCCGTGAGGCGCGTGTTCTCCGTGCGGGCGATGCCCGCATCGGTCTCCGCGGAGAGCGCTCGCGCGCGCAGGCCCTCCGCAGCAGTGACCGCCGCCGGCTCGTCGGCGTCGGTCAGCGCGGCGAGTCCGAGGACTGCCGCAAGTCGGATGAGGGCCATCTTCTGCTCCTTGATTCGTGTCGGGTGTAGGTGAAGTTCGGCGGAGAGGGCGGCTCGGTAGTCTTCGATGTGCGTCCCATCCACAGCGGGGACGTTGACAGCGGAAAGCTCCTTGCCCCGGATCGATTGGTACTCGTATTGAACGATTTGCGTCTTGCCGTCAATCTCGACCGCATCGAGCGGCCAGCATCGGCAGCTCTCGCTCGAGGTCACGTCGGAGCCGTGGACCGTGCACAGGACCGGCCCGGTCGAGAACCAGCCGATCGAGAACCGGTCGAGCGTGCCGTCGAGGTACGAGATCACGGCATCGGGCTTCACGAGCGAGAAGCCCATAAAGATCGCCGCGGCGCCCTTGGCGTCGGTCCCGTGCTCGGCGGTGAGGATCGTCCCCTTGCGGGCTTCCTGCTCGTAGGTGTTGTGATCGACCAGGAACGGCCGCCCCTTCCAGCTCGAGGCGCCGTTGGCCAGCGCTTCCGCCGAGAACCGCAGGCCGCGGTGGTTCCGCTTGCCGGCGACCTGGCGGTAGGCAAGCGCCCGCTTGATGACGATCTCGAGGTGCTTGCCGTCGCGCAGCGCCTGGATCATCTCGAGCCGGTGGGCGTTCGTGTCGGGTCCTCCGCCGGCCTTGAGCTCGCGGGTCGGCGCGCCGTTGCCGTGGACCTCGACGTCCGACAGCAGCGTGATGGACCCGTCGTTGAGGCGCTCGATCAGCGGCTCGTCGTCGCCGCGGTGAGCGACGAAGCGAAGATCGCCCTCGAGACGGCGCGGATCGGGTGCGGCTGACAGCTTCATTTCTTCTTGTCCTCTCGAGCATGGCCCGGGTCAGGCGGGGGAGTCGGCAGGAACTTGACGCCCTTGCCAGGCATCGGGACGCGCAGCGAAAAGTCTTCGTAGATCTGGTCCGAATCGAGCTCGATGGCCTGGCCGAGGATCTCGAGGGTCTGCGCCCACTGGAGGGCGTCGCGCTTGATCTTGATCTTGAGCCGCGGCGGCGCCGCGCGGTCGTAGCCGTTCCAGGCCACGAACGTCCGGCCGATGTCCCTGACGAACATCTCCTGGACGCATTGCGCATCGAAGCACAGCATCTGGTAGCCGCGGCTCTCGTGCACGCTGGCCGCGTTGTAGCTGCCCACGTCCGCCACGTCGGAGTTGAGCGTGCCGCCGGTGAGGAGTTTGGCGATCTGGTCCTCGCAGAGCTTGATCATCTGCGGGAATACCGTGCTCGAGTCTCCGCCGCGCGAGGTCTCCTTGACCACTAGCTCGGTGAGCGACGACAGCACGGCCCAGCCGTCCTGACCGATCGCGCGCACCGCGTCCTCGAGCGCCTCCTTGGACTTCGGGCCGGCGCCCTCCTCGTAGTAGCCGATGGCCATCGGGATGCCGAACATCGCCGCGAACACCTGCCAGTCGCGGACCGACCACCGCTTGAACATCGACCACACCGAGCAGCTCCGCATGAGCCCGCCGGCGTAGGGGTTACGGCTCAGGATGTTGCGGTAGATGCTGGTGCCCCACAGACCCGGCACCAGCTCGATCAGGGTCGAGCCCCCGGTGGCGCCGTCAACCAGCCAGATCTCGTTGGCGCGCTCGGCGGTGGGCGCCGCGAACCGGCGCGAGGCCGGGTTCACGAAGTCGATCGGGACGATGACGCCCTCCTCAAAATCCCATACGAAGTTCGTCATCGCCATCCCGTAGTGCACGCACGTCAGCTGGTGCGTCAGGAACGCGCGAAACTCGATCTGGTTCTGGAGGCGCTCGTTGAGCGCGCCGGCCGCGAGCTCGCTCGGCTTGTCGGAGCGCCCCGGCATCACCACCCAGTCGCAGCCGGCCACCGATTCGATCCGGCCGTTCACCTTCGAGCGGAGGTCGGGGTCCATCTCGATGACGTCGTGGAAGCAGTCGAACTGGCGCAGCGGCTGGCCGCGCTCGGCCATCCGGTAGTACGAGAGCAGGTTCTCGAGCGTCAGCTCGAACGCGGGGTGCGTGTTGTAGGTCTCCATCCCGCGCGCGCTGCGATCGGCCACGATGCGGCGAGCCGTCGGGATCTCGCGGCCGTGCTCATCGAGCAGCAGGGCGGGGCGGCGCAGGTTCGGCCGGGTCGTGAGAGCGGTGGTCACAGGCCCCGGTTCCGACGTGCGGCCCGCGGCCGGCGAACGTCCCGGGCGGCCGACGCGGTCTCCGGATCGGGCCGGTCCACGCGCTGCTTCACGTCTTCCATGGGACCCGGGTTATCAGATCGCAGGATTCGCGGGAAGAGGCGGATCAGCGGGTAGGAGATGCCGTCGCCGAGGTGGGCCACGTCCTGCGAGCGGCTCGGCTTGCCGTTGACCACCTTCCACTCGCGGATCGCGCGGCACGTCTTCGGCGCCCGATCGCGGTCGGCGAACAGCCGGCGCACGCCAAACCGGTTCGAGATCATCGACGTGAACGCGCGCACGCGATCCTGGATGCCCGGGTTCTTGCCGGTGTTGCGCGGGTTCGGCGAGACGATCCGCCGGAAGCCGCACCCCATGATGATGTCGAACGAGCCGAGCCCCTCCCATTCCGGCGGCGGCGCCTCGGCGGAGGTTCGCCGGCTGTGCTGCCACTTGCCCGACGCGTCGCAGACGATCAGCGAGGTCGCGCGGCTGTGCCCGCCCTGGTCGAGCGTATGGCACCACTCGGCCTCGTCGCCGCCCTCGAGCACGGCCTCGTCAACGATCCACGCGAGCACGTTGTCGCGGCGCGGAACCTGCTCGGGCTTGGCGAAGAACTTGTAGATCGGCCCGCCGATGTACGGGTGACGCTGGACGTCGAGCCCAATCAGCTGGGTGATGCCCTCGCCGAGCTCCTCGTTCTCGAGAAACTCGGTCGTGACGTCGACGAGCCCGGTCCGCGGGCACGGGATCTGGCGGTTCGAGTTTCCGTCGACGAAGATCGGGCTCGGCGTGGCCTTCTCGTTCTCTTTGCGCAGCCAGTTGTACGCCACGGAGTCGATGGCGGGCATGAACATGCCCAGCACTTCGATCTGGAACGTCCGATCGTCGACCTCGGCGCCGATCGAGAGCAGCGCGCGCCGGTCCACGTGCGGGTTGTTGAGCGGGTTGAAGTTGATGTGCACGCTCGCGCGGCGTTTCGCGTCCGTGTCGGCGGCGAAGTCCGAGACCCACTGCTGGTCCTTCGCCTCCACCGGCGGGTTCGCGCAGCACAGGACGAGCCCGCTCTTGTCCGAGACGGCGCCGCGCGCCACCACGTACACGCGCTTGACCATCTTCTGCGCCTCGTTCATCCAGATCAGATCGGCCTGCCCCTCCTTGATCGCGTCCGGATCGGCGCCGACGTGGGCGCTCTTGAGCATGATCACCGAGCCGTTGACCATCTCCCAGCCGGTGGCCACGGTCTGGCGCTGGATCCACTCGGGCGCGAGGAGATCCTTCATGTACCGCCGGATCTCGTCGGCCTTCGTGTCGTCGCGCCCGCGGCTCGGCGACAGCGCCCACGTGATCGCGTTCGGGAACTCCACGGCGTACGCGGCGACCGCGGCGGCGGCCCACCAGGTCTTGCCGCCGCGGCGCCCGCCGGCCATCAGGGCGGAATAGACGCAGGACGGATCGGTGTCGATCTCGTCCGCCTCGAGATCGGTCGGCGGTGGTAGCGGCTCGTTGCGGCGGTGCTTGTGGACCGCGAGCCAGCCGGCGTACCAGCGCGTCGCCTCCTCCTGGCCGGGGTGGATCCGAACGACCACGCGGCTCTGCGCGGAGTCCGCGTCGCCCTCGTACTCGCGCATGCGCAGGTTCCACCGACCGCCGACCGCCAGCAAGATCTTGCCGTCGAGCTCGAAGTCGATCCGCATGTCGACGTACGAAGACCCGTCGACGTCCTCGCGCCGGCGGGTCTCGTCGCTATAGGAGGACTTTCTACCCATCGCGGCGGATCGGGATCACCTTGGCAGATCCCGCGGGCGGCGCGGCCTCGAGCTTGGCGCCCGCCTTGTTCCGCGCCTTCCGCTGATCCCGGTCGGCTCTGTCGGCGTCGATCTTCTTGCTCAGATCGTAGCGCGCGGCCTCGGGGTAGTGCTTGGCGGCGGCGGTCTGCAGCTTCGCCGCGCGCGCCATGCGTTGTTCCTGGGAGATGGTGCGATCTTTCATCACCTCCCACGCCATGATGGTCAGGGCCTGGTAGTTCCACTTCTGGATCGCGGCGGCGTCGGCCGGCGGCGGGCCGAGCGCGATGAGCGCCTTCGGAGGCTTCGAGCCTTGCTTCTCGGGAGCGCCGTCTCCGAAGTCGACCGGCGGGATCTCATCCAACAATGGATCGAGGCCGAAGCTCTCATCCGCCAGCGCCGCGCGCCGCGCCTTCTCCCTATTCGTGAGCCGAGACATCCGGCGATGATGCTTCCGGTGACCCCCACTCGGCAAGCCCCTCCGCATACGCCGCGACCCGCTTGAGGTCCGCGGGGGACAGAGCTTCGATGATCCGGTTGAGCCGCTGGAGGTCGCGAAGCGAGATCTGGCAGCTCAACCGCCAGAGCTTGCAGCGCTCGGCGTAGAGGTCGAGCGCCGGCTTCATCGACGCGTCCGCCTTGGCGATCGCTGCCACCTGCATCTCGGTCATGCGAGCAACGTCTTCTTGCTCGCGGTCACCATGGCCATCGCGATCACCCGAACCGTGTCGCCGGGCCTGGCTGGCGCATCGGAGCCATCGAGCTCGTCGGCGGCTGCGAGCAACTCGACCCCGAATTGCCGGATGAACGAGATCATGATGCTGATCATAGGCCCTTGTTTCTTCGTGGCGAGCGTTTCTGGTTGGCGGTGTAGGCGCGCATCTCGGCGGAGAGCCGCTCGCGGCGTGCCTGGTTCTGGTAGTCCTCGCAGCGCTCGGCGTGCACGCGGCGGGCGAAATCCGTCTTGCTGGCCATCTCCAGCCGCGGCAGATCACTTCCGTCTCCTGTCCGCTGGCGAACCCGCACGACGCTGATCAGCTCAGGATCGGTGGCGACGAGCTGGCCTCCGATGTTCGCCATCAAGATAGTCCGGTGACACTCCTGACAAGTCGACTTAGCCATCCGGTGACCTCCGATCGCGCCAGCGTACTACGTCAGTGCGACCCGGAGCCAAATTCGTCGTCGTCATCCAGATCGATCGGCTCCTGCATCTCCGCCGTGGTGGCGGTCCGCGTTCCGGGCAAGATCTCGCCCGTGTCGGGCCGGATGGTGACGACCTCATTGGTCTTCGTCAGCCAGTCCTGAACCGCGACATCGACGCTGGCCTGGCGCGTCTCCGCCGTGTAGTGCGAGACGGCGATCCGGCGGTCGAGCGCGTCTGACTGCCCCTTGATCTCGCTCTTCACCGCCTTGAGCCGAGCCTTGAGCGCCTCCTTCTGCGACAGCAGCCTGCAGACCTCCGCTCGGGCCTCGGCTACCTCCTGATCGCCCTGCGCAACCGTCATCGTCTCGATCCGGTCCGACAGCTTGCGCACGTAGTGGGATGTTTTGTCTGACATGTGGTCTCCTGTGGTCAAATCAGCCCGCCGGCGACGGTTCGGTGGACGGGATCGTTGTAGTCGACGCCGCGCTCGCCGGCGTGAGCGTCGTCATCGGCTCGCGCGCGCGTCACATCCACGGTCAGGACGCCGACGCACGACGGATACGGGATCGGGTCGTGGGTCTCGCGATCGGTGAAGTCGTCGAACAGCCCGAGGAACGTGGTGTCCGGGCGTTGCTTCCTGGTCCGCCGCGGCATGTGCCACAGGATCCGACCGCGATCGCCGTTGCCGAGCGTGACGACCTCGCCGGGATCCCGGTCGGCCAGGGTCGTTGAGCAGTCGAACGCGGGGGCGCCGGCGGCCCACGTGGTCCCGATGCCATCGCACGCGGCGCAGCGAAGCCACGCGTGCGGAGCGGGAGCTGGGTGGATATAGCAGCCGCCGTGGCAGACCGGGCATTGGACGCGGACGGCGGTCAAACCAGCCGCCGGAACCGTTCGAGACCTCCAAGATTTGGAAATCTTCCGATGATGACCCTTGCGTGCAGAAGGCAGACCCGGATCGGCGGAACCGGTCCCCCGATCAGCTGCATCGTTGAGATCTCCCGGCATTCACCGGGCTGTGCGTCGTTGCCGTATCGCGTGAAATACTCACACCCCGCTAAGGTAAGCGCGCACGGAGCGCATAGGACGAGCGGCGCCTCCTTCGGACGCGGACCGCAGCGATCGCAGAAGTCAGGCATCGGCTTTCTTCCTCGCGCAGTCGGCATCGCGGTGGACCTTGCACATCCGGTAGCGCTTTCCGGTGAACGGGTTGATGCCCGGCTTGCGCTCGCACTGGCGGCAACGACCGCGCCGGCGCTGCGCTGCGCGCGCATCGGCGACCTTCTGTGCGTGGATCTGTTTCTTCGTTGGCTTCGTCATCGGTCGGCCCTCTCGACCTCCAGGATGATGTCATAGCCCTTGACTGTGACAGCGCACGAGCGGTCGGCATCAACAAGCGGCTGGCCTTCCTGTACGATCTCGACCTCACCGGAGGACGTCTCGATGATCAGGAAAGCCACGCGACGCGTCCAACCCAGATCGCTCTCGTACACCATCGTGAACCTGATGGAATTCACGTCACTCCCAGAAGCTCGGCGCACAGGGCGTCCACGTCGAGCCGGCGAAGCGCTATCCGGATCAGCTTCGATCGGCTGACATCGCGGATTCCTGACGCTCGCAGTTTCCGCAGCATCGCATCCAGCCGCGCCAGGTCGTCGGGGTACATCGAGATGCATGTCGTGATGAAGCCCAGCACCCTGGCATCGCGATCCTGCGCTGGCGCGCGGCGACGATCGGGAGCGTTTTTGATCTTCTCAGCTCTGGCGATCAGATCGATGGCCTCCCGCCTTGGGGCGACCACGCGATCGACCCGGTTGGTCACCGAGCCATGCTCAACGAACGCCGTGCACACCGCGCGGAAAGTCACATGCCCTCGATGTAGATGCCACGATCGACGCACAGCGCGTAGAACAGGCGAGACACCCTGCGGCGCCAGACCTCGAGATGTGCGTTGTAGCGTGGGGTTCCAGCGATCCTACGCGCCTCGATGTCGAGTAACTCGAGCTCGTCGGGGTACGGGTGGCGCTTACCCGGCGGCGCGGTCCGCGGAGCCTCCCAGTCGGCATCGCCCATCACGGCCCACGGGCGAGGGGCGTAGGAGCCCTCGATCACCAGCCCCTCCGCTTCTTGCGCGCCATGCGAAGACGACGGGCCGTGCGCTTCTTCGCGCCAGAGGCCCATCGGAAGTACCGAAGGTTGGCCGCGGCGTGATGGGTCGCTGCCTTTATGCGAACATCGGGCGATGCCTCGCTGAGGCCAAGGCGATCGATGACCGCGCTCCATTCTTCGGGTCGCTTCATCGGAGCAACCCCTTTCCGCTGCCGACCTCCTCGGATCGCTCGCGGTACGTAATAGCGACCGCCAACGCTGACCACACGTCTCCGGTTACGCCGTGGAGCGGGCCCTTCTCCTTGGCATTTCCGATCGCGGCCCGCTTCCCGCCGTACTTCTCGATCAGCGCGGCGCGGACGTTCGAGTCGGTCGCCTTGTTCGAGTGGCATAGGTGGGCGCGGACGGTGGAGCGGAACACGCGATCGGTCCGTTTCCCCCAGCGCTCGATGAAACGGCCGATCCACACGCACGTCTGGAACACCTCGGCGCCCACCGGCATCCCGTAGCCCGCCACCATCTCGATGACGAGGACGCACAGGCTGTCGCATCCGAGGATGGTCATGAAGTCGAGCTCGCGCAACATCTCGGCATTCGGAAGCTTGCGGAAGCGAACGAGCTCGCGGCCGGACATCGCCACGTACGCGCTCTCCGTGGTACCGGGGTCGATGGCGACGAGGGTGATCATCCGATCCCCGTTGCCATGACTATCAAGTCGACGACCGGAATCCCGGTCAGGTCTTCACGCGCGGCAAGTGCCATGATCGCATCACGTCCACCACCCAGCTCTTGCTCCGGAAAGCCGGAGCCGGAGCCGGAGCCGGAGCCGGAGCCGGAGCCGGAGCCGGAGCCGGAGCCGTCGCCGTAGCCGAAGCCGTCGCCGTAGCCGAAGCCGTCGCCGTCGCCGGAGCCGTCGCCGTCGCCGTCGCCGTAGCCGAAGCCGTAGCCGAAGCCGTCGCCGTAGCCGGAGCCGAAGCCGGAGCCGTCGCCGTAGCCGAAGCCGAAGCCGTAGCCGAAGCCGTAGCCGTAGCCGGACCACAGCTTGCTCACTTGCGCGCTCGCATGTTGCGGGCCATCCACGACGACCACACCGCGTCATCGCACTCGACTTCACCGCCGGGCAATGCGAGGACGTGGACGCGAACCGTGCCGTAGAAGTCCAGCACGGTATCGCCGGTGGGGCCATTGAGCGCCAGCTCCCCGAGGCCGCCCGCCGTGCCCCAGCGTCGGATGTTGTAGCAGTCCGTGATCACGATCAGATCCTGAATCCGAGCGACCTTGCCCACGTAGACCCATCCACGATCCGCGATCACGATTTGGTATTCACTCATGTGTCACCGGAATAGCGCGATCTTCCGGTGACACGCAAGAAGATTGTTCCGGTGACGCCGCAGGCCTCGGCATGAACGAGGCGATCAGGTCCGCGATCGCCTTGAGCTTGGAGCGCGGCACCAGCGCGAGCCCGCCTGCGCAGCGGTCGGGGACGTCCATCACAACCTCGAGCGTCGTCACCAGGCCATCGCAGACGGAAGACCTGCATCGCCGGCGCCGCCGCGCGCCGGAGGGCGAGTCGCGGGTCTCGGTGACCTGGGTGTCGCCGCCGCAGATGGGGCAGGCGATCATCGCGACGTCCGCACGCCGGGGCCGGGGATCCCGGTCGGAGGGGGGCGATCGGGTTGCCGGGCCGGCGCGGGAAGGGAATCGTTGCCACAGCAGTTAGCGATCCACGCCCCGGCGGTGAGCCTCGGATGGTGCTCGCGCCGAACGCGCCCAGACAGCCCGCGGACGCACCAGCCGATGACGAAGCCGAGGAACGCGGCGAACATCACGCCGCCACCTTCGCGGCTTCGGCCTTCGCGCGCGCGGCGTCGATCTTGTCCTGGAGCTCGGCGAGCTGGGACATGACCGCATCCCCGGTCGTGAAGGCTGGGAGGCCGAGCGCGAACAGGGCCTCGCACATCTCGCAGCTTCGCGACGGGTCGCCCTCGAGCTTGCCGTCGAGGCCGCACGCGCAGAGCGCCCATCCCGCGGGCTGCTCAGCCGCGGTGACGGTAAGCGCCACCAGATCCGTCATCGCCTGAAAGATCCGGTCGTAGCCCTTTGACTTGGAGCGGAGAGAGTTGGACTTCTTCCAGTATTCACGCTGCTTTAGGCTGTACTCACTGAGCGGAGTACGCTCCCAGGCCGACAGGAACTCGGCTCGCTTCTCGCCCTCCAGCTGAAATGTGGCCGCCAGCCGCTGGGCGCGCTCCGCGCTGATCACGCGATGGGAGGCGGACTCGACGTTTCCGTAGGTCGAGAGCTTCACGCCGATTGCCTGCGCAACCTCGCGTTGTTTCATGGCTTTTTCGATCCTGTACGATCGAGACATTATACCAAAGTCGGACTTTTGGGATGAATTCATAATGTCATGTTGAACGCAACATGAGGGGTTAGTCAAGGTCTTCGAGTAATGAGCTAACTAACCCGTTGGATAAGTTGAAGTATATAGTAATTTTACCCGGCCATTCAATCCTGGTTGGTTACACTTTCTATCGAATGTTAGTTGTGATCTCTATATTACTCTCCTTCTCCCCGGTCCTAAAGAGGACCGGTGGAGAAGAGAGAGGGGTGAGGGGACAAGAGTAAGGGGGAAACGACTCCCGGACCCCGGTCGACCTGGAATCCGGGTGCTGACGTACCCACCTAGCACAAGCCGACGACGATTCGCATTAAACTGCTGGAATCGTTCACATGTCGCGGTTTTTTGCTGGCCTATGACAAAAAAGTCATGATGACTGTATGCACCAAGACATTTCTGTCGCACTTAGTGTACTTTGAACACGATTTTTGGTGAGAGGTAGCCGAGCTGTCGCACCCCCACCCCACGCGACGATATCCTTAGGCCCTGCACCTGGTTACACCCCACGTCCTGCTCCCACGTCCTGCTCATGGCCCTGCACCAGCGGCCCGAACCGAGCTCGATGCGGTCACCGGGCGCCGATGCCACATGCCCAAAATCGCGCCAGAACAGGGCTAGGCTGCACGTTCGATGCACCGGCCGCATAACCACCGGACCCACGCACTGAACGCGCCTCCGGTCATCCTATCGGAGCACTGCCGGAGCAGTAGGGCCTAAGGCTTAGGATATCAACGCGTGATCATGCGTTACAGATCGCCAAGTGATTGAAATCGTTGGTGTGACAGGTCGTCACGTCGACCGTTGCTTTTCGCCACGATCGCTCCCATATCCTAACGCTAGCTACTGTAGCGCCGCCTAAGCATATGGGATTTTGAGGTTGGCACGAAGATCGCAGATGGATTTCTCGTCGCTAGATTCCCCCCACCGTAGGAGACACGCACCATGCACACCCTTCCCACCACGTCGCCGTACGCCACCATGACCGCCGCCGAGGTACTGGCTACCGTGGCCGCCCGGCTCGAGCAGTACGCCGCGGAGGACGCCGAGCGCGCCGCCCGGTTCGCCGCCCTGATGTCCGCCTAACCCTAACCCTAACCCACGTCACACACAGGAGATATGCACATGTCGAACACCGCCATCACGACCCGCCCCACCACGTACCCCGCCATCGACCGCCTCGTGAAGCACGTCCGGGACGCCTGCCGCGAGGAGCTCGTGCACTATGCCGGGGCCGCGCACCGCGACGCCTTCGCCTGGCTCGTGGTGCAGGCGTTCCTGTCGCACCCCGAGCTGTGCGAGGCGGACCTCCGGGTCAAGGCCCACACGGCTCGGGGGCAGACCGTGGACGCGGCGTACATGCGCCGCCACTACTCGACCACGACCGGCCAGCACTGGGCACCCCAGGGCTGAGGGACTGGTAGGGCCCGCGACCCCAGGGTCGTGCGGCTGTGCCGGTCGCCTCAACGAGCACCCACTCCGTCAAGCGTCGTACTCGACGCACCACGTCAAACCAGGAGCACGCACCATGCGCAACCTCGCCCCGTCCAGCCGCGCCACCCTCGCAGACATCATCTCGGACCGCCGAGCGGCAGCTACCGCGTGGCTTCGCGACACCATCGCCCCGTCCAGCCTCACCGCCCTGCCTCACCCGACGCACAACCTCGCCGAGCTCGAGTCCGCGTTCAACGCGCGGCGCCTCGAGCTGGCCCACCACGAGCGGGTCACGGCCTGGATCGCCAGCATCGCGCCCCAGGTCCGCACCGTGGCACCCCATAGGGCGCCGCGCGATGGCCGGGGCCGCTTCCTGAGCAAGGCGTGGCTGCAGCGCGCCGAGACGTTCACCGCCGCCGACCTCGCGTTCTTCCGCTCGCCGCTCAACGGCTAGCGCTTGACAGCACAGCTACCCAACGCTACACAGGAGACACGCACCATGCGCCGAACCATCGCCGCCATCGTCCTGGCCATCACGACCACTGCCCACGCTGCACCTCGCCACAAGGCGCACAAGCCCCGCGCCGAGTCGAAGTGGGTGCGCGACTGCATCCACGAGCGGACCGGCCCCACCGAGGGCATCACGGTCGCCGAAGCCCGCCGCATCTGCGTCGCCGAGGAGCCGGAGGACGAGGTCGGCGCGGCGCGGCGCGGCCTCACCCTGGCCCGGCTCAACGCCAAGGTGGCCAAGGCCAAGGCGCGGGTCGCCAAGGCCATCGAGACGTGCGAGCAGGCGGTCACGGACCGCTGCGTCGAGCTCGCGAAGCCCGACGGCAGCACCGACTGCGAGGACACCGGGCTGCGCGCCGAGTTCAACCTGGTGTGCCTCGCCGCGGAGGGCAAGTAGCCATGGACCCGACCGCCTGTCTGCGCCGCATCGACCTCCCCGTGCGCATCAACGCTGACACCCAGTACGCCATGCTGGACCTGCACACGTGGCTCCTGGGCAAGGGCTTCTCGCCGGACTGGGCGCGCTACCCCCGCGGCACGCGCCGCTTCCGGCGCAAGTTCGGGACGTGGCCGGGCATGACCAGCCGCGGCGCGGTCGCCAAGTAGCACCCCGGATCCAGCGCGCGACCCTCGCCCACCGGCGACTCACCCCATCCCGTCAAACATCGTACTCGTGATGCCAAGTCACATCCAGGAGACACCATGTCGACCGACCCCAACCGCTGCTTTCAGCTCCGCGTTCGCATCCCCGGTAACGGCGCGACCCAGCCGGCCCCGGTGTGCACCATCACCGCCTACGACCACAACTGGTCGCTGGCCGACAGCCACGGCCGCATCGACGTCGAGGTGCGCCACGACGGCGCGGTCGTGTTCCCGCTCGGTCAGCTGTACTGCGCCGTCAGCAAGGCGTGCGGCCACAGCTCCGATGGCAAGGCGGCCCGCGAGCTCGTGATGTCGCTGGTCGCGATGCGGCCCTCGGCGCGCGGCGGTGAGGGCGAGGACTACTACGCCGGATACACCCCCGAGCAGCTTGCGTGGGTCGAGGCGCACGGCGAGGACATCGACATGGAGCGCGAGCGCCGCTACTGCGACGAGAACGGGGAGGTCAAGTAGCCATGGCGGACGTGGCCATCGCCTACCTCGACGACAAGCGCGTGACCGCCAAGCGCGCGACCACGCCGCCGATTCACCGGAGCGCCTCGGGCTACGGCAGTAAGATCCCGACCCAGTGGCTCCTGCAGATCGACGGCAAGCGCTGGCATCGCGTCTACGTGGTGCAGTGGTCCAACGCGGGATCCTGCTACGTCCTCGTCGGCGGTGAGCGGCTCTTTCTCGGCAGCTATGACCCTGGTTTGGACTGAGCACCCCGGGCCCGCGGCGCCCATCGGCTGCACCACGCGTTGTGGTGGGCTGACCGACGCCACGCCTCACCAGGAGCGCACCATGCACCACGCCACCCACACCATCGAGCTCGACGCGATCGCCGCGACCCAGGATCTCGCCAAGGCGCTGCGCAGCTACCACCTCGCCACGCGGCGGCCCCGCAAGCGCTCGTGCTGGGCGTTCGTCGTCACGTGGCTGTGGTCGGCGCGCCGCGATGCGATCTGCGAGGGCGCACTGCGCCGCTTCACCCCCGAGTACGACGCGGTGAGCGATTGCCTCCGCGACGCCTCGGCCCGGCTTCACCGCTGCCAGGCGGACGCCGACCTCCGCGTGTAGCGAGACGCCACTCCATCAAACTTAGTGCTCGTAACCCCAAGTCAAACCAGAGGACTCCATGCCCAAGATCATCCGTAATCGTTACACGTCTGCCATCATCCACTCGAGTGAGCTTCCGACGTGGCGTGAAGCTGTCGAGGAGGCGATCGAAGCCCGCGCCGACCTGACCGACGCCAACCTGACCCGCGCCGACCTGACCGGCGCCAACCTGACCGACGCCGACCTGACCGGCGCCAACCTGACCGACGCCGACCTGACCGACGCCAACCTGACCCGCGCCGACCTGACCGGCGCCAACCTGACCCGCGCCGACCTGACCGGCGCCAACCTGACCGACGCCGACCTGACCGGCGCCAACCTGACCGACGCCGACCTGACCGACGCCAAGGAAGATTTCCTCGCCGTCCTCGACGCGGCCCCGAACGAGGTTGCTGGCCTCCTCCTGGCGCTGCGCGAGGGCCGCATCGACGGCTCGCACTACGAAGGAGCGTGCTCCTGCCTAAAAGGCACGATCGCCAACGTTCGGGGCTGTCGCTATACCGAACTCGGCGACGCCGATGCGTTGCAACCAAACAGCGATCGCCCCAGCGAGCGGCTGTTCATGGGTATCTCGCCTGGCCACCTACCGAGCATCAACCCCGTCGCAAAAATCGTTGAGGGGTGGATCCTGGAGTGGCAGTCCGCGAACGGCGGGGCGGCGTGATGTTCGTCCTCGACCGTCTGTTCTCGCTCCTCACCGCGCTGCACGTTGCGCCCCACCCCATCGCGGCCATCGCCCGCGAATTCCCCGAGTGTGTCGAAGAGTACGGCACCGATGGGCTGTCGGGGCTCGACGCCGACGAGCTCGAAGAGGCTTGCACCGAATGGTGAGCTAGCTCCCCGCTCGGCTTCGCGACCCCGGTCGCGCGGCCCTGGCGAGACCCTAGCCCATCAAACTTAGTACTCTTTTCGCCACATCAACCCAGGAGGCACCATGTCTGACACCGACACCGCTCTCGAGATCGAAATGGACTGCACCGTCTGCGGTCGCTACAGCACCAGCGCCGTTTGCCCGGCGTGCGCCCCGGCCGCCGGCCGCACGTTCCATGACGCCGCGGCAGAGCGAGCTGTCGCCGACCAGGGCTCGGTGACTCAGCCGACCACGCCCGCCGATGAGCTGATCGACCGCGGGATCGCTGCAGACGTCGCCGCCCTCCGCATTGTCACAGCCGAGGCGAGCGCCAACGCGGCCGTCCAGGGCGCCGGCTCACTCGCCGGCGGCCAGCTGCGCGGCGTGGGCTACTCGACGGTGGCCGGCTACATCACGGCCATCCGCAATGGCGTCGTGCCGCGGACCCACGCGCTCTACCTCGAGACGCTGCGCGGGCGCTTCGGGATGACCTCGGGCGAGGTCGAGGCGCTCAACCTGCCCGGACCCGCGACGATGGCGGACATGCCTACGAGCGCCAACCCCACTGTCCACACGCCGACCGGGCCCAGCATTTTCGACCGCCCGCGTGCGGAGCGCGCGTTCGTGGTCGGCCCGAAGGTGGACTCGAGCGAAGCCGCCCCGGTCGTCAAGCTCGAGCACGGCACGCTGATCGCCGGCGCGGTCGCCGAAGGATGCGGCGTGCTGGTCGGCTGGTCGGGCAAGGGCAAGCTGACCCGCGGCGCGCTCGTGGCGGCGATCGCCGAGCACGACGTCAAGCCCCCGGCGGCGACCTCGGCTCGAGCTCAGGCTGGCCGCGTCATGTCGGCGCTGACCGGCTCGGGCTACGTGGTGCGCATCGCCCGCGGCGGCGGCGCGGTGACGCAGTGGACGGTGGGTGTCGTCAACCACAAGTCGGCCGTGGGCTCGGAGCTCGGGTCGGTCGAGATGCGCGCCTCGCTGTCGGCGGATGGCACGCTCACGACCGAAGGCAGCGAAGGACTCGGGGCCAAGGTGCGCGCGGAGTTCGCGGCCCTGGTCGGCGAGGAGATCTACCAGGCGGGTGACGTCACCAGCTGGCTCGGCGGCGTCCTGGCGTCGCGCTTCGACGCGGTCCGCTTCGGGGTCGGCTGGTATGTCCCGGCGCGCCACGCCGAAGCGGCCGGCAAGCTGTGCGCGACCATGAGTAAGATCTTCGGGGTGGACTGGATCGTGCCGGCGCTGCCGGTGGCGACCAGCGATCAGCTCCGCGATGGCATCGTCCGCGGCCTGACGTCCGAGGTCGACGCGCTCATGGCCCGGCTGGCGACCGAGCGCGCCACGGCCAAGATCAACGCAGACGCGGCGCCGCTTCGCCAGCCGGGAAAGATCCCGAGCGGCGACATCGGCCCGAAGCGCGCCGGGACGTTTCTGGTCGACCTGCGCGGCATCGGGGCCCGAATCGTGGCCTACGGCCAGGTTCTCGGCGAGGAGCGCCTGGCCTGCGCCAGGGAGCAAGTCCGCCAGGCCGTGATCGAGCTGGAGTCCGTGCTCGGCGACGACTACAGCGGGATATCGGCGCGGTTCTCGGCCGTGTGGGACGAGATCGAGCTGGACCGCAAGCGCGCCGGGGGCGTGCTGTGACCGTCGACTGGGCGAAGCTCCGCCACGTCATCGAAGCCGGCACCATCGAGGCTTGCGTGGACGCCGGGCTCACGCGGGTTGCGGTCCGCGTGGTTCTCACGCCGCTGCCGAGCGGGACCCCGGCGATCACCGTGGAAGTGCTCGAGGTCTCCGAGGAGCTCGCCGCCATGGTCCGCGCCGAGAGCAAGATCAGCGGCAACTAGTAGCAGGGCCGCCGTGCCCGTTGAGCGCCCACCTCGTGGACGTTCACCGGACGCTACGTCCAACCACCAAGGAGTCAGCAGTGAACAAGAAACAGAACATTCCCGTGATGCGAGATCCCACCTGCGCCGGGTGCGGCGAGCCCGTCGACTACGCCGACCGCGAGCCGGTCAGCGACGGCCGCACGCTGTGGCACTTCCAGTGCTACCTGGTCCACCCGGACCCGCAACGCCCGACCACCAACTACACGCTCGTCAGCGGTCGTCCGGTGATGGCGCGGGGCGTTGGGATGCCGCTCGAGTACAACGAGAGCGAGGTCCGCGATCGCATCGTCCGCAACCTGACCGCGCCGCCCGCCACCATGGATCCCGCGCGCATGATCCGGTGGCTCGAGGGCAAGATCACCGGATGGGAGAAGCTCGAGGCGCGCGCGACCGCGAATCGCATCCGCAAGCAATACGCCTGGCAGCTCCTCCACGCGCGCGCCGTGCTTGCGCTGCTGCGGAGCCTCGGGGGCGGGGCGTGATGTACGACTTCACCGACGACGACCAGACCACAATCGTCGACCCGGAAGACCTCCTGTTCGATCCGCCGCGGCGCGAGATCCCCGTCTGGTCTGCCGACGACCCCGCGCCGGCGCGCGGCGACAGCGGCCCGATCATTCTCATGCTGCGCTCGACCGACCACGCGCGCCGGGCGCTTCGGCGGTGCGCGCTTCGCTACGCCGCCAGGATCCTGCGCCGGCTGGGCTACATCGGCGCAGCGCTGGCGCTCGAGATCCACGTGTGGTCCGAGCTGGAGGCGCCGTGATGGAGCCCGAGGAGCGCACCCTGGATCGGATGGTGGAGAACGCGTTCGGCGTCGCCATCCTACTGGCGTGCGCTGCGCTGCTGGGCTGCGGGCTCGGGTGGATCGCTTCGGAGATCGCGATCCGCCTGTTCTACGGCTAGCGCAGCTGGCTGCGGCAGCGCGCGGTCACAGTGAGAGTTTCTTCTTCATCGGGTAACTCCATAGTACGCGTCGGGGTTGCACTGCCCCTGGATGCTACCCGTATTGAACGGGATGCACTGGGTCAGCAGGTACACGAAAATCACGGCAACAAGCTTCGACATGTCGAGTCTCCTTTTAGCGGAACGGGTGAAAGCGTAGCCCGCGGGGATCTGGCCCACATACCACGCACCGATTATCGTCGTCTGGATCGGTCTCGCACCCACAGGGTCTAACGCTCCCCTCTCGGTACGTCACCGACCAGCAGCAGCCGCAGACGAGAGTTTTCGCCGTCAGCCACTTCCAGATCGCAGCAAGTCTCACGGCGCCAGCTTCTTGCGCTTCGGCACGTGGGGCCTGATCGATTCGGTGACCTTGACCTCGAGTCCGCCCTTGGCGTCGATCTCCTTGAGCACCAGGTCAAGCACGCCGGTCCCCTTCGCGGTCTGGATCTTCTCGCCGGCCTTGATATGCCTGACCACGGCCTGATGCACGGCGTCGAGCGTGATCGAGATCTTGACCGCGGCGTCTCGCGTCTCGCGGCCGTAGCGCTTCTCGAGCACCTCGGCGGCGATCCCGGCCGCGAGCCCGCGCTTCTCGGTGACCTGCCGACCGATCACGCGGCCGTCGGGCAGCGGCACATCCTCGAAGCTCGCGATCCCGATGACCTGCTCTTTGGCCTTGCCGATGACGTCGGAGATCCGCTCCAGCATCATCCACACGTCGGCCGCGTTGCGCACCGAGATCACGCCCTGGCGGAGCTCGAGGGCGTGGGTCTCCGGGTTCGGCGCGACGCCCATCGCCATGAGTTCGGCCGGGATCGAGCGCACGAGCGCGACCTTGGCCGGGCAGGCCATGTACGCCGGGCAGTAGTCGCACCAGCTGCCCTCATTGGCGGCGACCGCGCGGCCTGCCGCGTACTCGGCCTCCCAGTACACCGTGGCCTCCATCGATACCTGAAACTCGCGCTCGAACGCGTCGAGGTCCCAGCCGTCGACGATGCGGCGGCTCTTGTGGTTGTCGCCGTCCGCGTGGATGTAGATCAGCTCGAGGACGCAGTCGTCCAGGCCGTAGACTGCACGCAGACACGCGCCACCAAGCAAGGTCTGCCCGAACATGTCCGGCGCCGGGTACTTGCTGTGCCCGCTCTTGTAGTCGCCGACGTAGCCGCGCGTGGTGGCGGCCCCGGTCAGGTCGAGCGTGATGGCAACCTCGCAATCCGGGTCGACCGGGGGATCTGCCAGCTCGTAGCACCGGTTCATGTTCCGCCCGAGCTCGCGCGCGGTGCGGCGCTTCCAGTTCCACGCGAACGCCACCTCGGTCGAGAGCCCCACCGGCAGGTCTTCGAGGTCGAGCGCCTTGACCAGCGTCCGGATCTCGTCTGGCGCCTCCGCCTGCGCGGCGATCGGCCCGATCAGGCCCACGCGCTCGAGGTACGCGTGGATCGCCTTGCCGCGGTTGCGGGCCGGCTCGTGCTTCGTCTCGTCCTCGGCTACTTGCGGCAGCACGGCGGACGGCGGGCACTTCCACACGCGGTGCGCCTTGGAGCCGGTGATCTCGATCCTCACGGCTTCGACCTTTGGATGTTTCGCTTCGCTACGAGTTCACGCATCAAACACCCACACGATTTAGACTTACCGATTCTAAGATGTCGACCACGTACGACGCGCTCTACGCCACAGGAACATCGACAGTTCCATGTTCGGTCGGCGCCGCGGCGGCCGGCGCAAAGGCACTCACTTAGCACGGTCCATCTGGTGAATGTGTCGCCTGGTCCGACGTCTCCTCGTCGATGGATTCGATGCTTGTCGGCCATGTCGCGCAGATTTGCGCTCTGCGATCCGACGCTGAGATGCTGCAGGGACACGCACAGAGGTGTGTCGCACGAATGCATAACAACTCGTCCTGCAGGAATACGACCAAAAATCAGCTGATAAATCCAGCGATGCGCGTACTGCATGGTTCGCCTACCGGGTCCATGCTCATAGAACGTTGGGTATCTGGCGCCAGCGGTGTGTGATGTCCACAGCAAACAGCTACCAACAGACTTGGTCGACGCCCAGAATCGATCGACGTTGATGCGGGCAAGATCCCCCTTGGGGGTGTTCGCATGGCGCCTCACTTCGGCCTCCGCGACACACGCGCGTCGATCTCCGCGAGCCTCGCCGAGACGAACGCGTGCCGGTCGTCGTAGCGGTCCGGCACGTTCTTGAGCGCCGAGCACGCCATCGCGACGGTCATGCGCTCCTGGTGGAGGAGCCAGGCGAGTTTGCGGCTCCGTTGATTGTCGATGACCGCCCACACCACGAGCGCGGCAAACCAGATCACCTCGATCACTTCCTCAGCTCCTTCTCGACGAGATCCCAGAATTCCGCCTCGCCGCCAGCGAGCTTCGCCGATAGGATCTCGCGGATCACCTTGAGCTGCGCGGCGGTCGATGCAGCCGCGGCGAGGTTGCGCTGGTTCATGCTGAGCGCCATCGCTGCCCTCCATGCGGCGTTCTTCGCCGCTTCGATGTCGCTCACCGCCCGACCTCGGCGCATGCGCGCTCGATGACCTGCGCCTGCGTGATGCTGCGCTCCTTGGCGGCCTTGGCGATGCGCTCGTAGACCGGTATAGGCAGACCGATCGCGGCCCAGCGCTTCTTGTAGTTGATGGTGTACTCGCGCCGCTTGGCGCTTTGCTCGGGCGTCACTCGCTGTCCTTGTTCTGCGACGCGTCGAGGAGCAACGCATCGCTGTCGGTGTGACCCGGGTCAACGAGGGCTTCGTGCAGCCATCCGCAGAGCATGTCGCCGTCCTCGTCCTCGAGGCGAACGATCACCGGCATGTCAAGATCGCCGTCCTCGCGCGACTTGGCGTCTGCCTCGAGAAACAGCAACAACTTTCTGTAGGTCATCACTCGCCCACCTCGCCCTTGCGCTTCGCGTAGGCGGTCGACATCTCGACCGTACCCTTGCCCTCGGGCACGCCCGGCGCGGCCTTGAGGAAGTCGTTGTTGCCGGCCTTGGCGAGCTCGATGCTCCACGCCTTCCACTTCTGGAGGCCCGCGGAGAGCTCGCGGCGGTTCTTGCACTCCGCCAGCCACTCATGGAATTCCTTGAGGAGCTGGTTCAGCGGCGTCGCGGCGGGCCCGTCACCGCCCCCGAAGCCGTCGTCCTCGGGCTCCTGGTCGCCAGACGCACCAGAGGGCGTCGAGGTCGGGCTCGACGCCGATGCGGTCGACGTAGAAGTGGCCGGCTCCGCAGACGCGCCGCCACCACCCGGCGCCGGGGTAGGGTCGCGCTTGGCCTCAACCTTGGCCACCGCGGCGTCGAGCTTGCTGGCCGACGACTCGGATGAAGTCGAGGCGGGCGTGGTGCTGGCGGAGGACGGCGCGGAGGTCGAAGCCTCGGATGATCCCCCCGAGGAACCAGCGCTTGATGCGGGGGGCGTCGTAGGGCGCTCCGTCGACTTCGCCTCGATCGGCTTGGCCTTCGCCCTTCGCTTGGCCTCGTCGATGTTGGCCTGCGGACCAACGAGCTTCGGGTCCTCGGCGATGTTGCTACCCTGGACCACGGGCTCCGATTTTTGCGCGGGGAGCGGCGCGAACGCCGGCGACCGGCTCTCCGTGCTCGATGCGTCGATGAAGTCGCCGTCCATCGCCTCCTCGCGCGACACCATGCCGGCGACGACATCGGGCCAGACGATCCGGCCGAGCTGCATGCTGCAGCGCGCGTTGAGCATGTCCTGCTGGTAGTTCTGCCACACCGGCTTGGTGGTGAGCCCGGCCTTCTGGGCGCGGGCCATGGTCCAGGTGACGGACTTCTCCGGTCGCCCGCGCCGCTTCGTGACCCAGGTCGACTGATTGTCGTCGCAGGTCTGGACCTCGAAGTACTCGCAATCGGGATGCGAGACGATCACCGCGCGGATGCCCTCTGCCATCAGGCGAGGGACGCCGTCCCACGTGGTGTAGAGGCGCAGCGCGGCCATCGGCGGAATGCCGACCTCGGCGCCGCACATGATCACGATCGACATGTCGGCGGGCCGGTCCTTGAACGCCTTCGGCACGATGCCGGCGCCGGCGAGCGCCTGACACATCTGCTGCACCTCCAAGAAGTTGCGCGGCACGATCGCGCTGGGTCTGGCGCCGGGCGCCATCTCGTCACGGGCGGCGAGTTGCCTTTCCTGGCGCGGCGTCATCGGCGCGAGGGCGGTTCCGGTGTTGTCGTTCTGGGTGGTCACGTTGGGGTAGCTCCGGTGAGGGGTGTTGACGGCATCGAACTAGTTGTGTACTACTTTCCTAGCATGTCACGCAAGCCCGCCGTTACACCTCAGCGGATCCCGGCGGTGCCCGGCCAGTCCGCCATCCCCCAGGTCCCCAAACCGCCGCGCGAACCGATGACCCGGATGGAGGCGATGTACTTCGCCGTCCTGGTCCACTGGTACAAGCATCGGTCCTACGCGCCCACGCTGCACGAGCTGGGCAACCTGTGTCGGCCGCGCCGAAGCCCGACCGCGGTCCGCACGTGCCTGCTGGCGTGCGAGAGCAAGGGCTACGTCACGCGCGATGACGGCGGCCACTTCGTGGTGATCCGGTGAGCGACCGTAGCGATCCACCGGGGATAGAGGTCGACATCGGGACCTCGTTCACCGCGGCCCGCCAAGCGCTGACGCCGAGCGTTGCCCCGCACGAGCGGACGAGCACGACGACGCTCCTGGCAGTATCCGTGCTCGCGGCCGGCGCGATGATCACCGGGGCCCTACTCCGCATCAACCTCACGATCTGGCGGAGCTACCAGTGACGCCCGCCGGACGCCTACGTCTCGCAGGCCTGGCGTGGCGTGCATCGCGGGGCGGTATGACCCTGATCGAGCCGGGACAGATCCCGGAGGGGCTCTACACCGCCGCCGGGTTCTACGTCGACATCTGCCCCAAGTTGCCCGATGAGGTCGACGTCCACGACGACGACGCGATCGATGCGTACATGGACTTCGCGCTCGACAGCGAAAGCCTGATGCTCGATGCGGTCGAGCGGCAGATCGCGTGGACGGAGTCCGGTCGCCGGGGGAACTGCTCATGATCCGGCGCGGGAGGATCGAAAGCATTCCGCACATCACCGACGCCTCGGACCGCTTCGAGGTCGAGATCTTCTTTCTCGGGTGGGCGGCCGAGGTTGTCGATCGGCTGCACCGCGTCATCTACCGCGCAGAGCGCGAAGCATCGGAATGGTTTGACATCGGAGGAGAGAGCGCATGAAGACCAAGGAAAAGAAGAAGCCGAGCGGCTCGCAGGCTGACGTTGGTGTCCGCGGTACACTATGGCGATTCGATCCGTTCGAGCTGACCATCGTTGGGCACGACACCGACGAGAAAGACCACGAGCTCTGCGACCACGAGAGCAACGCGTTCCGGTCCGAGGAGTACACCGAGTACATCAACTATATGCGGCTGAACGGCATCGACAAGCCGATCATCTTCCGCCGCGACGGCAGCCGCGTGCTCGTGGTCGAGGGCCGCACCACGACGCGCGTAGCTCGGCTGGTCGCCCCGCTGTGGGAACAAGACCGCAAGGCCGAGGGGCTCAAGGGCGACGACTGCAAGCTCATGGTCCCCGGTGTGGTGCGCCGCGGTACGGCGGACGAGATGTTCTGCGTGTCGCGCGCCGCGAACCGCCGGCGGCCCGGCTCCGACTCCGCGATGGTGGACGCCAAGTCGATGGCCCGCCTGGTCAACAACGGCGCCACCGACGAGCAGGCCGCGGTCAGGTTGGGCCTGGCGCCGAGCCGGGGTAAGCAGCTCCTCCAGCTCCTCCAGCTCCACCCGAAGATCCAGCGTCGCGTGGGCGTTGACGTCTCGCTTGACGCTGCGGTGAAGCTCGCCAAGCTGCCGGCCGCCGAGCAGGTGGCCAGGCTGACGGAAATCTCGGCCGCCGGTCAGAGGCCCACCGCGCGGGCGCTCAAGGACAAGGCCCGCGAGGCCACCGGCAAGCCCCCGGTCGAGACGGCGAGCGCGAAGCTCAAGCGCATGCAGCTGGACGAGGTCGAGCTGATCGCGCTCAAGGAGACACGTGACGAGCTGGCCGCGAACCACAGCTCATGGGAGGGCGGCACCGAGGACATCACCGCCGTGCTCGATAAGATCTTGGGGTGGTTCGCGTGAAGCGCAAGCCCGCCAAGTCGAAGCCGCTGCCGGTGGTCACCGTCACGGGTCCCGGCGATCGCGACCACGCCGAGATGATGGCCTTGCTCCGCCGCGCGGTCCGACTCAAGGGATCGATCGTGCGCTCATGGTCAGTGTTTGACCGCATGGTCACGATCGATATCTACGACGATCGCCCGCGGAGGTCTCGATGAGCCGCGGCGAGCGCATCAAGGGGCCCGGCCCGCTGGAAGCCATCATCGCCGACCCGGACAAGTACACGCTCAAGCGCGCAGCGTGGGCCTACGGCTGCGCGGCGAAGGGCTCGGAGATCGAGGCGGCGCTGCTCGCGGTCCTGATCGAGAAGACCAGGATCGCGAGGCTGCAGGGTCCACCCCGCATCACGGAGACGAAGTTCGCACGGGAATACATGGGCACGTGGAAGGAGACGCCACCTGTCCCGCCCCCGACGATCAAGTTCGCCCCGGTTGAGCCGGGTACTGGCATCAACGGCAGCGACTTTCACCCGACGCCATTCTTTCCGCCGTTCTCGGTCCCGATCGGCAAGCCCATCCTGCGCGAGGACCCGATGGAGGCGTTCGGATCCCGCAAGCCCTGGTGGTACGGCACACCGGCTTCCTCGCGCCCGTCATCCCACTGCCACCCCGGCGACAGGTGCGAGAACCCCACGTGCGAGACCTGCGGGCCGGCGCGCCGATGAGCACCCAGCACGTCGAATCGTGCCCATGCATTGCGTGCGCATCCGAACGTTCTTCGAGAGATCGCAGGCTGCATCGGGGCGACGGAAGATGGATCGATCTCGACGATCTGCGCAGGGATATTGCCGCCGAGGTGAAGGCGAAGGCCATCGCCGCGGGACTCGAGGGCGTCAGGGTCAGCGTAAGGATCGAGAATCCAGACAAGCGCGGAGGTCGGGTCGTCGACGTCTCGCTCGCGCTCGTGAGGAAGCGATGACCCTCGACAAAGCCACGGTGCTCGCGCAACTCCGCGCCGAGGACGTCGCCGCGCACTACGGCATCACCGGAAGATGGCAGAGGCGCTGGATGCGCTCGACGCGCTGCGGGACCACAGACCACGGTGCCGAGGCATTCGGGATCTCGCGCGATGGCAAATGGAGCTGCCACGCTTGTGACCAAGGCGGCGACCTCCTCAAGCTGATCGCGGTCGCCGAGAAGCTCGACATGCGCTCGGACTTCCCCGCGATCATCGCGCTCGCCGCGTCCATCGCGGGCGTCGAGGACGACGAGGGCTTCGGCATGGCCGCGAAGCCAGCGCCGAAGCCGCGCGAGCCGCTGCCCCCGGTCGTACCACTGGCCCAGCGCATCTCGATCGCATCACGCCGTGCGTCATGGGCCTGGGGGCGCCTGCATACGTACGAGGAGGCGCTATCGGTGCGCCCGGACGGTTCGGTGAGATCGCTCAGCGACATGTACCTACGCGATCGCGGCGTCGATCCTGCTGTGGTTCGGGCACACGAGGAGTTTCGCGAGACGCCGCTCCGGTGCACGATGGCGGAGGTGTGCGCGAAGCCCGAGCTCAAGTCGCTGTCCTACCTGTTCGCAGCCCCCGGCATCGCGTTTCCGGTGCGCGAGGTCGTGACCGGTGCGCTCGTCGACATCAGAGTGCGCCGCCTCGAGCCGCGCCCCGACCAGCCGAAGATCATCGGCATGCTCGGCGGCGTGACCTCGGGGCCCGCGGAGGCCGGACGCCCGCGCCAGCTCGTGGGGTGCTACGGAAAGCCCCACCTGGTTGACAGCGACCTGGTGGTAGTCGGCGAGGGCCTGATGGACTACGCAACCGGGCTCTGCGTGTGGCCCAACGCCTGCGTACTCGGCGCGGTGTCCGCCGGCGAGCTCGGGATCGTGGCGGCGCACGCGGCGCGCCAGCTGGCGGCGCGGGGCAGCGGCCGGATGATCATCGTCGAGCAGGACGACCCGCCCGGCGTGCACCGCGACGGCCGAGCGCGGCTCGGCGCGGCGGACGCGGCGATCAACGAGGACCCGAACGCGGCGGCGAAGGTCGCGGCTCGCGTGCTCGGACCGGCCCGGGTCGGCTGGTTGTTCTGCGGCGGTCATACGTGGGTCGATCCGACCGACGGGAAGACGAAGCCGACCAAGGATCTCAACGACCTCGTGCGCGCCGGCGTGGCGCCGCAAGAGCTGGTGAGGTGGACTTGATCACTCGAATCATCTCGGGCGCTCAGACCGGAGCCGATCGCGGCGCGCTACTGGCGGCTCACGATCTTGGCATCCGGCGTGGTGGATGCGCTCCACTTGGGTGGCGCGCGGAGGACAGCCTCATCCCGGAGTGGTTCCGGTCGGGCATGAACCAGAGCCCGTCGGGATCGTACCGCGTGCGCACGCAGAACAACGTGGAGCACAGCGACGGAACCCTGATCCTGTCGCTTGGCCCGCTCACGATGGACAGCGGCAGCATGCTCACAGCCCAGCTTGCCCGGCGATTCCGCAAACCAGTGCTCCACCTGCTAGTTCCGCTCGGCGTCGTTGGCATGCAGCGCGCCAACGAGTGGATCGATCGGTGGAGTATCTACGTGCTCAACGTCGCCGGTCCGCGCGAGAGCCGGGAGCCCGGACTTCAGGATCTCGTGCACGCCGCCCTGATCGGTCTACTGGGTAACCGATGAAGTGCGCCTGCGACGGCCCACTGATCTGCCTCGAATGCCGCGCGGAGATCGCGCGGCGCGTAGCCGGCGAGGGCGGCGGGTGGACGTGGACCATCGCGGGCATCAAGGCCATGTGGGCGGCGACTGACGCGGCGAAAAAACGGAGGGCGGCGGTGGCCGTAGTAGCGACGGCCGACGAAGACGACAGCTTCGGATGGAGCCCGACGTGATGCCCGACGCAGAAGACGATGAGCCCACGAACGTGATCCCGTTCCCCGCGGTTCGCGTGAACGAGAAGCTCAAGGAGATGTGGCTGTCGGAGACGGCGCTGCAGAACGAGAAGCTGTCGCAGCGGGACCGCTTCAGGTCGCCGCTGCAGTGCCTAGACGACATCATGCGGCGCCGCGGGCTTCCGGTGTTCCTGTGGCCGGCGGCGTGGCCGCAGCTCGCCGAGCGCTGCCGCTGCTACCCGGGTGACGTGGTGATCGTCACCGGGCCGACCGGGGCCGGCAAGACGAGCTTTGCGATCCAGGTCGGCCTGAGCTTCACCGGCGGCGGCATCCCCGTGCTGTGGTGCGCGCTCGAGCTCGACCCGACGCAGATCACGGAGCGCATCGTCGCCAACATGCACGGCGTGCACACGATGGCGATCAAGGAACACTGGGAGCGCGACCGGATCGCCCACAGCCTCGCGATGGTCGACGACATGTGGCGGTTCGTCGACCGCATCATGGACCCGGAGCAACAGTTCGCCGCGGTGCGCCGCGCGATCGCGCTGGTCTGGCGTATCTACCGCATCAAGCCGCTCGTGATCGTCGACTACCTCGGCAAGCTGTCGTCGATGGCGCGCGACATCCGCCAGGCCACGATCCAGGCGGCCGAGTCGATCCGCGCGCTGGCCGTCGACGAGGAGTGCTTCGTGCTCCTGCTGGCGCAGCCGAGCCGTGCGAAGAACCAGGCGCTCACCGGCAAGGTCGAGCACGAGAGCGCGACCGACACGTCCGGGTCGGCGGCTGAATCAGGCGAGGCCGAGAACGCGGCGGCGATCGAGATCAACCTGGAGGTGTTCAAGGCCGACGACCAGATGGAGCTCGATGCCCGCTGGAACATCGCCAAGAGCCGGCACGTCGGCCGCGAGGGCAAGGTGGGCTCCATCTTCTCGAAGCCCGGCGGCGTGTGGCGCGAGCTGGACTACATCACCGCGCATCCGATGGCGATCAAGGCCGAGGAAGACAAGCAAAAGAAGGACGTCAAAAACCGGACCGAGAAGCCGCAGAGCCGCGAGGAGATCCGGAGGGATCTGAACCTGTCCGCTTCGTCGGACGCCGACCGCGTGCGGCGCCTGGCGCTCCTCGACGCGATCCAGCGGTCCGGGTCGGACGGGATGGAGCAGGGCCCTATGCGCGCCGTGCGCGGCCTCGGCCGGCTACCCCAGGTCACACGTGCGCTGCAGGAGCTCGAGCACGGCGGCGCGATCATGCGGCTGCCCACGGGACGCTGGCGCGTGGTGCCGCGCTAGGCGCAAAAGAAAACACCCCAAAGACATCTGGGGTGTTTGCCTGGCTGCCTTCGATCCAGGAGGTGAGTCTAGATCCGGGCGACCTCAGGGATAGGCTAACCGATCGTGGGCGGCGTGGGAACCGGATTGGCCGGGTCCTGGCCGAGCTCCTTGAGGTGCGTGCTGAGCGCGGTCATCTCGGCGATCTGTTCGTCGGTCGCGTTGTTGCCCAGGGCGGCGATCAGGCGGTCGATGCGAGCGGCCACGGCGTTGGTGCCATCGTTGAAGGCGGCGATGAGGTCGGTGAACTTGTCGGCCATGAGCTGGAATCCTTCGGTGATCGCGTGAGCGATGATGCGGTGGCCGCGGGTTGAAGTGAAAGGCCACATGCCGGCGACCCTACCGCTCCGGGGTGACAGCGTCCAGTTCCGGTGACCTAGAGCTGGTTGACGACGCCGCGCATCGCCAGGCCGGACGGCTCGATCAGGTAGACCCGGGCCCCGCTGGTGAACGTGGCCACCAGGTCGTGCGAGTAGACGTTCGCCGCGAGCCCGGCGTTGTCGGCCGGAAGCACGGTGATCGCGACCTGGGGCGTGACCGCGCCCGCCGTGATGACGATGCCCGCGCCGAGCGACTTGCCAACCAGTGCCGGATCCGGGTCGCCGCGGTTGAGCTTGACCTGCCACTCGAGCGTGACCACCTGCCACTTTCCCGTGGTGAGGTCAACTGGTAGTCCGGTGTCGGGGTCAAGTACACCAACTGTGATCACACGGCTCTCGCCGCGGAGCATCTGGAGGTAGAGCTGCATCGTCCTGCCTTCGCGGGTGAGAAGACGTGGCGCCCGCGCGACCACGATCGGTCGAAGGTCGACCAGCGGCGGGGTGAAGTTGAGGGCGGCCGAGAACGGCGACGCCTCCCCGCCCTGCTGCGCCGTCCGCACACGGAGCAGGAAGTCGGGGAAGTACGGCGCCCACAGCGGCGGCGCGGGGGCCTGTGGGATGACCAGGACCGGGCCGACCGCCTCGCCTGGCGCCGTCCGGCGAGCTCGCAGCGGGACCATGACCGGCTGCGCCAGCCAGCTGTTGACCGCGGGCACCACCGGCGGCGGCACGATCGCCACGGGCGCGACCTCGCCGGCGGTCTGCCGCGAAATCGTGCGGGCGAGCGCGTGCGGGAAGCTCGGCGACCAGGAGGTGACGAGCGGGACCGCCGCCGGCGCGGGCGTCGTGACCGGCGCCGTCTCGCCGCCCTGGAGGCGCACCAGGGCGCGAGGCGCGGCGTCCGGGAAGCTGGGCGCCCAGCTCGAGATCGACGGCACCGAGGCCGCGACCACGACGACCGGGGGCGCCGTCTCGCCGGCCGTGATCCGGATCGGCGACCGGGGGATCAGGTCAGGCGCGCTCGACCACCACGGCGCCGGGGCGAAGTTCAACGCCGGCGCGGTCTCGCCGGATGGCTGCCGACGTGAGGCGCGACCGATCAAGTCGGGGAACGCGGGGGCCCAGCTCAGCAGCGGCGCAGCCGGCGCCGGAAGCCGCGGAGGCGCAGTCTCGCCGCCCTCGAGAACCCGGCGCGCGCGCCGCGGGATCTCGTCCTGCCGATACAGCCAGTCAAACGGCTGCAGGTCGGTCGTCACCGCCTGGAACGCGAGGTGCCAGAGGATCGCGCCCTCGGGGCCGTCGCCGCTGACCGTGCCCTGCGTGCTGTACTTGTAGGTCCCGGCGATGTCGACCAGGCGGGTGAACACCTCGATCTGGATATAGCCAGCCGGGTCGCAGTCGCCCTCGGCGCAGACCCGCGCGATCCGCGTGTAGCCTGCCGGCGTGGTGAAGATGTGGCCCTGGTTGACGTTGCCGTTGCCGCCAACGATCGCGACGAGGAGGGCCTTGGCGGTGGTGGTGACCGCCGCGCTCGTGATCGTCGCCGAGGTCCCGTTGGCGACCTCGAGCACGCTCGACGACTGCAGGATCGGCGTGTTGAACAGCTCGAGGCCGGCGATCACCACCTCGTCTTGCTGGCCGCCGATGTTGCCGATCGCCGCCGACCAGGTGTGCCCCGCGCCGCCAGCCCCTCGCGCGATCGAGACCGAGAACGAGGAGCTGGGGAACGCGTCGTAGTTGCGCGGCGCGCTCGGGATGTAGCTGTACGTATTGCCGAACGAGTCGGTCGCCTGGTTCGGCGCGGTGGCCTGGGTGCCGCGCGCGAAGATCGCCAGGAACGTCGAGTACAACGGCTGCGTGTTGACCGTGCGGACGAGCGTGTGTGTGCCGGTCCCGGCGTCCGTGAGGTCGACCGCGGTGCCGGCCTTGGCGAGCGCCGGCGACAGCGCGAGCTTCACGGTCGTCGTGCTCGGCACGATCATGTAGTAGAGCGTCGTCGAGTCGGACCCCGCCGGCAGCGTCCCGGTCGTCGAGAGCCGGAACGGGCCGGCCGTCACGATCATCCCGTGCGTGCCGGTGGTGAGCGTGTCGGTCGCCGCGACCGCGGTGAACGTGAGGTCCGTGCCGAACGTGGTGAGCGGCGTGGCGAAGGCCAGCTGGTTGAGGATGTTCTGCCGGACCGCGCCGTCTCCGACGGTCAGCGACCTGCCGCCGGACGGCGGCGGCGAGACCGCCCCGGCCGCAGCGTGGAGCGGATGGCGGGCCCGGTTGATGATGTCGGGGAACGTCGGCGCCCACGACAGCGGCGAGACGGGAACGGTCAGGACGATCGCGACAGGCCCCATCATCCCGCCGACGTTGAGCGGGCTCCGGGCTCGCGGAACCAGATCCGGAAAGACCGGCGTCCAGCTGAGGGGCGGCGCCGGGATGTTCGTGATGACCGTGACCGGGCCGGTGACGCCGCCGACGTTGAGCGGGCTCCGGGCTCGCGGCACCAGATCGGGGAACTGCGGCGTCCAGGACATCGCTGGCGCCGCGGCGGCGAGCGTGATCTTCTCGGGCGCGCACTGGCCGCCGACGTTGAGCGGCGCGCGCGCCCGAGGGATCTGATCCGGGAACGTCGGCGCCCACGACAGCGGCGGGACGGGCGCGCTCGGCAGGACGGGAGGCGCGACCAGGGCGGCGACCAGGAGGGCGGCGCTGGCGACGCGGCGCACCGGCATCTCGTGGATGCACGGAGACCACGACATGTCGGGCGTCAGGTCGTCGACGTTGCTCAGCGTTCCGACGAAATCGAACGTCGGCCCCGGCGTGAAGCTGCCCAGGTAGAGCGTGTCCGTGACGTCGTGGTACGGCCCGGCCAGCGTGTACGAGAACGTGCCGTTTCCGGTCAGCGCGCCCGAGATCGTGACGGTCTTCGCGCGCGCATCGTCGATGACCGTGATCGGCGTACCACCGAGCCAGGTCAGCGCCTGGTCGAAGACCGTGGCGTCCCCGGGGGCGGTGAACTTCTGGAGGTGGGTATCGACCAGCCAGATCCCGCCGTGCGCGCCCGAGAACAGGATGTGGAAGTTGCCGCCGGTGTACGTCGCGCTCGCCGCGGTCGGCGTGAACACGAACCGGGTCACCCCGAAGTTGAACGCCCTGGCGTACCCGTTGTACGTGCCCGGCGCGAACGAGCGCGGGATCGACGGTACCGGCAGGACCACCGTCATCGGTGGCTACCCTACAAGCTCGACGCCGCGAAGGAAGACCCTACGGCCCTCCATCTTCTCGAGCTTGGCCTCGAACGGGACACAGGTTCCGGCGTCCGAGCACGGGCCGCAGGTCGCGCGCATGCACAGCCGGCAGAACCCGCCGATGTCCGCCTCGCTCTGCCCGGCCTGGAAGTGCACCACGCGCGAGCAGTGGCAGCACGTCAGCGTGTGCATCTCGACCGTCGGGGCATCCGGGTCGACGATGATGGCCGCGCCGCGAAAGCTGGCCTGCGACCGCGACATGCTAGAGCTCGAACACCGTGGCGTTGGCCCGGCACGACACCAGGGCGCCGGCGGTCGGCGTCCGCACGGCGAGCCCGTTCGCGCTGGTCGCCGGGGTGTACAGCTCACTGCCCGGAGGGGCGACCCACCGGTAGGTGGAGCGCTGGTTGAGGCCGATCGACAGCCTGACCTGGTTGGCCGTCAGCGTCGGGTCGGCGGAGTGGTTCTGGCCGGCCGTGATCGTCGGCGTGCCGTCCGCGGGATTCGCCGCCGTCAGCGTGATCGACGTGTTGGTACCCTGGGTGGTGCACGCCTGGACCTCCCACACGAAGCCGAAGTCACCCGGGGTGGCCTCGGCGGCCCCGAACATGATGTCCGACATCATGCTCCGCCGGGTGGTCGCCGGGGACCCCCAGCTGCCAACCGACAGTGTGGCGGATGCCGTCCGGGCCATGACGATTTGGATCTGCATGACCCCGGGTTACACGAGCGGGACCCCTGGGTCCACAGCTACCGGCGCGCGCGGCCGTTGCCCCAGCCGCGGACCGGGCCGTTGCCCTCCTTCATCGTGTTGATGTCCCGGTTCTGCAGCTCGATGTCGACCTCCGAGATCGAGCGCCGTGCGTCTTCGGTCTCGTTCTGGCTCAGGAGCTTCGCGATCGCGTTGTTGGGCGGCAGCACGTAGGACATGAGGCCAGGCTACCACGCCTTGACACCGGTAGCTTTGTGTTGCATTGATTAGCTAATGCCGCCAAAGAAACCACCACTCCCATCGGCCATCAACATCCGCCTCAAGCGCGATGAGGCCGCCGCCGTCATCGCCGACGTCCAATCGATCAGGGAGAGTGCCGACGTTCCGCTCACCGTAAGCGGATACGCCAAGCACGCGCTCCTGTCGTACGGCAAACTCCGCCGGATGGAGATCAAGCTCCACATCATGCTCGAGGAGTACAGCAAGGAAGAATCCGGGCTGCCCAACAGGGACTTCGTCGCCCGCTGTCTCACCATCGTAAAGGAGGCGTCATGATCCCGCTCGTCTGCCTTACCGATCCCACCGGCAGCTGGCGCTTTGCCGCCTACAAGTCCTCGCTCAAAGTGATCTCGCTGCAGCGCGAGGAGGTATCCAACGCCCACGGCCCTCACTCGACCTGGATCACCGTCCGCGGGATGACGACCAGCGGGCCGGGCACGCTCGGCATCATGGTCACCGGCGTGAACATCGCCGGTGCCAGGGATCCCGTGTTCCATGTCGCCAACCTGACCGAGGCCGAAGAGATCCTCCGAGTCGCGGTGCGCCACCACCTGGCCGAGGAGAAGCGCCGCGCTGAATCTGATGCACAGGAGATCGCCGAGGAGGTCACCCAGGATCGAATCGTCGACCAGCTCGAGAAGCTGGGCAAGGAGAACGAGCCCCCGCCCGGCTGGCAGGGGCGGGTACTCGCCGCGGTGGATCCGGATGCGCAGGCCGCCTGCCTTCGGAAGCAGGCCGCCAAGCTCGACGAGGCGAACCAGCTGATCACGGACATGATGCGGGTCATTAACGGCAAAGTCGGGCCGATGCATTGCCCCGCGTACAGCGCCGCGCAGCAGAGTATCGCGGCAAGGGTCAACGTCTACTTCGGCGCGCCGGCGGCGCCCGGCCCGACGCCTCAGGAGATCCGGAATGCTGAAATCGAGGCTGGACTCCGCGAACTTCTCACAAAGTTCGCAGCCGGCTATGTCGATGCCGGATGCCTGATCAGGTTGCGTGGCCTGGTCGGTCCTTCGTCCAGCACGGAGCCCACGCCGACCGAGATCGCCCGGCGACTGCTGGACGCGTGGCAGGCCGCGTGCGAGGCGCCGGCCGGCTCTCTGCGTGTATCACCCGAGGAGTTCTCCGCGTGGTCTGGGGCCACGAAGGACATCCTCATCGCCAACGGCCTGGAGTGGAGCGTGGCCCGGGATTGCTACGGAATTCCCGACCCCATCGGGGGTGAACGTCGGGTAGGCAATCGGGTCGACGCACGGACCGCGGCGTCCGTGGCCACCGACCAGATCGTGAAACTCTACGACAGCCTCTTGTCCATGACCGAGAAGCGCGACCGCATCGCTGGGGAGAAGGCCGACCTCAAGGCGAAGGTGGCTGCGCTCGAGGTCAAGCTGGAGCGCTTCACCCTGTGGATTATCACGCACTCCAAGCATGGCCCGAACGGCAGCGGTACAAGAGGACCGTGCGAGCCCGACTGCACCAAGTGCGCGGCCGAGAAGGACTACTACCGCCTCAGGGCTTGACGCGAAGCAGGTAGCCGCGGTGCTGCGCCTTCGGCCACGTCACGTTGTGCGCGTCGACGACGGCCCCGGTCGTGGACCGAATCGCGTTGATGCGGCCGTCCGGCCCGTGGCACTCGACGACATCGAGGAGCGAGAACTTCGGCCTCGCCGGATCCCACTGGCGCACGCGGTTCACGCCCGTGCAGATCTGGACGTGGCCCACCCAGGGCTCGGGGTGACCGGACAAGTGGATGGTCGGGTACGCCAGGAGGTCGCCGGGCCGCGGGTCGTCCCTCACCAGCTCGAACAGCTCCGCGGCGTGGAATGCGTCCTCGATCGCGCTGTTCGAGTTGAGGTCGTCGACCACGGAGGCGCCGCCGGGGAAGTTGGCGTCCGCGCGCCAGCCGCGGTTGAACATCGGGCGGTGGCCTGGGAGCCCGTAGCAGTGGCGGACCGCGAACGAGAAGCAGTCGTAGACGCCACGCTCCGCGTCCTCGTCTCGCGCACCGAGCAGGTAGATCCCCGACCCGACCAGGACCAGGGCCTCGGCGACAGCGCGCGCGGCGGTGCGTGCCGGCCGCGGTCCGGTGTTCACGGCGCGACAGCCTTCTGCGCCGCGGACTCCATGCCCGGGATGTGGGCCTTGAGCCACTCCCAGACGCCGGCCGCCGTGGCTGCCGTGGTGAGCGCGGTGACGACCAGGCCGAGCGACACGCCGGCGCCAGCCGCGAGCGCGATACCCAGCGTGCCGGCGAGCGACATCAGGAACGCCAGGACGAGCCCGCCGAACGGCGTCTTGAGCACCTCCGGCCCGAAGCGGCGCAGCGGGTAGACCACGCCGATCAGCACGACGCCAACGACGATGCCCCACTGCTTGCCGGTCACCGCCGCGTACAGCGCCTTGAGCCAGCCTGCCGCGTCGACGTCCGGCGCCGGCGGCGCGTCCGCGGCGGCCCACGCGTTACGGGTGAGGACGAGGAGCGTCAGGAACGACGCCAGGAGAAGGAACCCGGACCGAAGGAGTCGTGACAGGAGTTGCATGGCTTCCGGTGTCGCATGCCGCCCTGTCAGCGTACAAGCCGGAAAGGGCGTCCAGAAGCCCCGCTAGTCGCGTGGCGTTGCCCGGGTCGAAGCACAGGGCACCCGGGCCGAACGCCGCGGCACATCGCGCGCTGTCAATTCGTTCGGGTCTTACCGGGAGCGGAGGGAGGGTTGCCGGGCACAGCTGGCGGATCTCCACCGGCACCGGAACCCTGACCTCCACCGGATGATCCACGGTCACGGTTCGCGTACAGCCGATTGGTGATGCTGTCGTACATGTCGTCAGCAACAGGAACACCAGCCTTTGCGAGCTTTTCAAGGAGATCTCCTTTGTCCGCGTACGCTTTGTCCAGGTTCATCTTGAGGCTCGAGGCGGTCGCCACGGCCTCCTTGAGCTGCATCACGGCCGTGGCCTGCGCGGACGCCGCGAGGTCGGCGGCGCGCTGCGCCGACTCCGTCTTGACCTCCGCGATCCGGGCGCGGTCCGCCGCGTCATTCGCGTCGCCGCGGGCGCGCCAGGCGAAGAACCACCCGGTAGCAGCGACCAGGCCGCCGGCGATCCCGAGGATGACGGTCAGCACCTAGCACCCCTTCGCGAGCAGCATCGTGGAGATCAGTACCCAGACCGCGCTCACCCCGCCCACGACCTTGAGCGCGATCAGGCGCCAGTGGTCTCGGCGCTTCTTGGCCTCCTCGATCGCCGACAGCTCTCGGGCCTCGTGGATCTTCAGCTCGGTGGTGACCGTAGCGGTCCGGGTCGTCGAGGTCTCGGTCATCTCGATCGCGCGGTCGGCCACCAGGATCTCGAGCTGGCCGCCCATCTTCGCGGTGTCCGCCGACAGCTCCGACAGGTGGCCAGCGAACCCATCCATCTTGGCGTCCATCGCCCGGAGATCGCTGCGCAGCTCGGCGCGGACGGCGGAGACCTGCCCCGCGAGCTCGGAGGTGGCGGACTTCACGCGGCCGTCGACCTTCGAGATCGCCGCCCGCGTGCTCTGCGGCAGCGGGGTCAGCTCGTTGTCCCAGTCCATCTCGGGCGGCGCGGTCTGCGCGCGAACGCCGGCCGGCGGCGTCTTGACCCGGTAGCGGTCGCGTTCGTCGGTCATCCTACCGAGTTACACGCCCCGGGAATGGATCGCAATCAGCACGTGGTGCAGCGAAAAGCTACATGCCGTCTCAGCGCCGGAAGATCGGAGTGAGATACCCGACATGCAGGAAGGTCCCGCCGCTCACGCTGATATTGAGCGCGAGCGCCATTCCGCTGACCAGTCCGCCGACGATGCCAACCGACGTGAAAGTCACCGTGGTCCATGTCGCGGGGACGTTGGTCGCGGTCACGCTTCCGGCCCCCGAGAATCCTGCGGCGTTGTAGCTGGACCGGAAGGCGAGCCCTGTGCCGACTGCGGCACCATCTGCGATGTCCACCGCCCCGTCGCCGAACACCTCCATCGAGAATCCCACGATGTTGTCCCCGACATCGAACGGGATCATCGTCTTGTAGACGCTTCCGGTTGTCAGCTTCCAGGCCAGGAAGTCGTTGACGCCGTTGGGGTTTACTACGCAAACCGCGGTGCCGCCGAGCCACGTGGACGGGAAGATCCGTCGGGCGATCGGAGGGCGGTTGCTGCCCACAACCATGTCCTGCAGCTCGTCGAGCAGGGCCGCGGTGACGGGGTCGCCCGCGACGACGTTCAGGGTTCTGGCATCAGGAAGATTTCCCATGGCGGCGCATCCTTGTGGCGATGACGGCGCGTCGGCCGTCGGACTATCGAGCGAAGCGTCGAGCATCGGCTCGTACGAATCGCCGTCGTAGAACGAGCATGAACAGAGGAGTAAGGCGAGCGCGAGATGCTTCATGATTGCATTTGTAGTCATTGCTATCTAAAAGCGCAAGGCGTGCTAGTATCCGCCGAGCGGGCCGAGGTCGGTCCCGGTCGCGGGGTCGTCGGTCAGCATCGCGCGCTTGGTGATGAACGCGACGTGCGTGTACGCGTGCTTGATGCTCTCGAGCACTGACTGGGCGCCCCGGACATCGGGAGAGAAGCCAAGCGCTGAGTCCAGGAAGACGTAGGCGTTGAACGGTCGGGTGCCGAAGGTGTCGCGCACCTTGAAGTTGTCGACGTCGACCTGCGACGCCCCAGCCGTCGCTCCGCCAGCGGTGCGCATGTACACGCCAGTCCAGTGCGCCACCGTCGGGTGCGTGATGTTCGGCGAGAGCGTGAACGGTCCGGCCTCGGCGGTGACAGACCAAGCCGCCGCCCAAAGCCCGTCGGTGGTCTGCTGGAAGACGTGCAGCCAGAGCGCCGCTGGGTTGCCGCCAAGCGTGGCCTGGTCGACCGCGCCCTGCGACACGCCGGCGATGAACGACTCGGTGAAGATATGGAACGCGCCGGCGACATCACGCAGACCGACGAGCAGGAAGTTGCCGTGGGCCCGCTCCGCGAAGAACACGCCGACCTCGAGATTCGCCTGGGGCGTGGTCATGGCCAGCTTCGCGATCGCGTGGGCCTGCTTGCCACCACCGGACAGGGCGAGCTGCATGTAGCGCCATCCGCCCGTGGTGTCGGCGGCGAACGCGAACGTGCCGGCAGCGCGAGAGCTTCGTGCCCCAACCCCCGCCGCCGTCCAGGTCGCGGCCGGTGTCACATCCCAGCGGAGCGGGTCGATGGTCGCGAACTCGTCGACGATCGTATTGGAGAACGCGATGAACTCGAGGTCATCGATGCTGGCTCCGCCGAGCAGTCCGACGAGAGCATCGCCGATCCCCGGGATCGAGATGCCGCGGCGCTGCCGCAGGCGGGCGACCACGCGCGCCCGGCGCGTGTCGATGTCGTGGTTCGGAAAGGGCGTGGGCCTGGTCACCGTCTCCCAGTCGTCAAGCACCGAGCCGTAGGCCCGGCCCGGCAGCGCGTTGGCGCGGAAGTTCTCGATCTGGGCGGCGGCGTAGCCGAGCGCGTGACCGATCATCCGGGTCTCGAGCGCCTGGTCAGACGACGGGTCGAGCGACAGCGGGAAGCCCTGGTCGTGCATGTCGACGAACAGGCTGTGGCCGAGTGGCTGGTAGAGCGTGAGCCGCAGCCAGGTTGCCTCCACCTCCTCGTGCGTCAGCTCGCGCGGCACGATCATGATCTCGTCGATGATCCCATCGAAGAACAGCGCGTCGGTGCTGTCCCATCGCGTGCCGACCTGGAACGTTCCGGTGGTGCCTCCGCCGATCGATCCGAACACGTTGACGTTCTCGCCGAGTAGTAGATCGCCGATGTAGTAGCGGACCACCACGCTGGTGGGTGACACCCACCGCCGGGTCGCGGTGAGCAGCGTGAACGTGTTGGGCGGACACGTGATCGAAACGCCGGCGTCGGTTCGGATCACGCTGCCAACGTCCTCCCAGAACATCCGCATCGTGCCGGTGAACGTCGATGTGCTGGTGACGACCAGCTCGAGCCCGTAGCAGATCTGATCCGCGGCCGGACCGTTGTTGAGGCCCCGGGAGACCACGTTGGCGATGTCGGTCTGCACCGCGGCGTTCCACGACAGAATCGTCTGGATCGTGACATCGCGCGTAAGGAGTGACGCGCCCGGCGTGGCGTCCTTCGCGCCAAGGCCCGTGTGCGACAGCGCGACGAACCTCCGCCCGCGCCCCGTGAAGGCATCCACCACGGCGGGCACGGTGAGGAACGTGGTGATCTGGCTGAGCTTGGTCAGGTCGTTGAGCGAGCCCGCATCGTCCTTCGGGTGGATCGCGGTCGCCGTCTCGTTGAACCGCAGGAGCACCACCGCGTCCTCGTCGAACAGCCCGATGGTGCCGGGCGGCGAGAGGTTCATCGTCTTGTCAGCGCCCGGCGCCATCACGCCCTCCGGATCAGGACGGAGCCCGGGGTGACGTAGTGGATCTGCGCGTCGAGCGGAAAGGCATCATCGACGGCCTCGTAGTCGGCGGCCGGCGTGGTGATCACCGCGTTGCCAACCCCGGCCTTGAACATCGCGATCTTGAACAAGGTCGCGCGCACGACGCCGCCCGACCAACTCAGGCTGTCGTTGTAGATCCCGCCCGGGTTCGCAGAGCCGAGCCCGTCGGCCAGGACGTCGAGCCCAACCACCGACTGCACGGCGCCGGCGCGCAGCGGCGTGAGACCGCGGCCGGCGTAGACGATCTCGCCGGCGAGGTGGCCGACGATGGCATCACGGACCGGCGTGACCAGCGGGCCGCCCGAGAAGATCTTGTCGGTCCCCAGCGGCGCGACCGGGGGGAGCTTCTCGAGGATGACCTTGTTGCTCGCCGACAGCGACTCGATGCGGAACTCGGTTCCGTCCTGCGCGCTCGCGACGCCCTGGAACGACAAGCGGTGGCCGGCGTGGAGCGAGGCGGGCAACGTCGCCGAGAACGTGAGCTCGCGCGTGGTCGAGTTGAACGCCGAGACGGTGAATCCGGCGCTGTCGTCCCAGTCGAACGCGAACGCGGCCTGACCGTTGGACGTCAGGCGGATCTCGATGTTCCGGGGATCCGGGATCGTGGTCAGCATGCGGAGCCCGCCGCCGGTCCCGGTGACCTGGAACGGGGCCAGGGTCTGGATGTACGCCTTGACGGTGGCCAGGTCGGTCGGGGTCATGGTCCGCGCCGCGCCGACGCCGGCGTAGAACGCCACCACGTCGATCGTGCCGCGGCCCGCGCGCTCGGGGTAGGCGTAGGCCGTGGCCACCGTGTTGAGCGAGGCGAGCGCCCACTTCACGAAGTCCGCCTGGTTGCCGCCGCTCGGCGTCTGCGAGAACGTCGACAGCACGCGACCGCGATAGCTGCCGAACTGCTCGGCGTCGAAGCCGTCGAGGTCGAGATCCTTCTGCAGAACCACGGCGGTCTGGATGCCCGCCGGCGGCGCCAGGAAGTTGAGCACCTCGCCGGCGAGGAGCCGGGTCTGGGAGCCGGTGTCGATGCCCACGATGTCGGCGTCGGCGAAGCTGTCGGGATCCGTGATGATGCCGGGGATCGTGACATTGGAGTTGAGCTTGAACAGGAGCCCGGTGTTGGCGTGCTGCAGCTGCAGGCCGGTGGTGGCCGTCGAGGTCGCCGCGCCGGTTACGCGCCCGGCGGCGAGCTGGCGCGCCGGCGTCGCCGTCTTCTTGGGCACCCCGACCGCGTTACCCCAGTCGAGGATGGG
>Ga0137416_10000028_pt1 | contig 50855 bp, 24 predicted proteins | sample CZODoug3_1_1_16f_FD_108282 | JGI IMG/M metagenome (GOLD analysis project Ga0137416, IMG submission 108282) | Vadose zone soil fungal communities from Angelo Coast Range Reserve, California, USA - CZODoug3_1_1_16fungal (Illumina Assembly) | ecosystem: Environmental > Terrestrial > Soil > Vadose...
CTAGAATTATAAATTAATATTTACATAAACATTAATTATATATTATAATTCATTTAATTATTTAACACTCCATTATATTTAATAATATACATGCGTTTTATTTTCTAGACAATATAATGTTTACATTATAAAAGTTATTTTATAATTATAAGGGATACAACTTATATAAGTGTTAAATAGTAAATAGCTGACAAATATGTAGATACTCTTTATTAATAATTAATCAGTTATGTTATAAATTAAATTAGATTTATTATTGTTATTATCAATGTTATTATTATGTTATTTTTTTAATAACTCAATAAAATTCACTAAAATTTAATAACCATTTGTATATTTTTTTAGTTTAAGTTTATATATATAATTTTTTTATTTAACTTTAAAATTAAAAAAAATAATTTGTATCATAGAACATAATAAAAATATAATTTTATAAAGTATCCTTAGTTTTTATTAAATTCTATATTCAGCTTCTACTTTTAGACAACTAAATTATAATTAATTATAATTATAAAATAAACCAATATAAAAATTTTTATTATTTAAAAAAAGCTAACTAAATATAATAAAAAATAAGATAAAAATAAATAATGTTTAGTTTAATCTTATAAATGTAAATATGTTTAACACTTTAATTAATTTTCCAAATTTAAATAAATTGCAATTATTTTTATTAAGTTTATCAACTTTATAATATAATAGAATTAATAATTTATTATATAAAAAATTTTTAAATAATAATTACAGAGAAAAATAATATTTTATTAGTAATTACATTTTAATTATAAAACTTAGAAGAGATCAAAATAAAATATACAAAATAACATTTTTATTTTTCTAATTACAATACCCATACAAAACTGTAAATTTTTTTCATTATTCTTTTTTTTTACTTGATTTTTTTTTTTATAGTCAATAGTTTATTATGCTTATTTAAATAAATAAATATTTTAACTATACTATAACTATAACTATAACTATAACTATAACTATAACTATAACTATAACTATAACTATAACTATAACTATAACTATAACTAAAAATATAATTATAACTAAAACTATAACTAAAAAAATAATTATAACTAAAACTATAACTAAAAAAATATATATTTATATAAATATTTATTGTATGTATAACATCAAAAAAAATTATATAAAAATTAGACAATTTTGATATTTTGCTATAAAAAAGAAATAACAAATAAAATATTAATATTAGATTAAGGATGCACCCAGGATCGAACTGGGACCAAATTATTAAAAGTAATACACTCAACCTATCGAGTTCTGCATCCACTTTTATAAAAATTATTAATTAGATTTATATTTATATGTATAGTTATATTTATAGTTATATTTTTATAAATTATGAATCCCCTTTTTTTATTATTTACTTGTTTATAATAAATTTTGTTAATTTATAATACTTATTTATGATTTAAAAATAATTTTACTTTTACTATGTATTTAGCTATCCCTTAATTATTGCTTAAGAAAATAAAAAGTAATACATAATAGCCAGTATATATGTCAATTTCTATTTAAAAATAAATAACAAAAAATAGTTTAACTATCTTAATTAAAAAGAAAAAACAAAAATTTTTTTTTATATATAAAACAATTGAATATAAGTTCATACTTTACAGAAATATCCGTTTTTTTTTTTACTTTAACAATAAAGTTAAAATGTTAAAAAAACAACCCTAAATAGTTATTTTAATTTTTTAAATAATTTAAATCCTATTTTAGGGAGCATTAAATTTAAAGTTTTAAAGTTTTTATATCTCGTTCAATATTAATTATTATTACATATACGTTACAATGTCCCTTAAATTTAAAATTTTATATAAATAAACACGCATATCAAAATATAAATAACATATACAGGATAAAAAAATTTCAATTTATTATTATGTATAATTATTATAGCAATTAAAAATTACACAAATAAAAAAAAAAATGGACAATAAAATTTTCTAATTAATTATTTTTAATAATTATTATATATTTGTTTTATAATATTTTATTTTTTTAACTGAGTTGACCAGAATCGAACTGATATTATTATTACCAAAAAATAACGTTTTTCCATTAAACTACAACTCATTTAAAATTTAACAACTAAAAATATTATTCCTATGTGTTTTTTAATTTAAATAAAAAATTAATTGTTAATTCTAATTTTATAATTAAATAAATATATTTTATTAATTTTATTAAATATATATTTAATTTTTCCTATATCTTTACTCTTTTAATAAATATTTTAAGTATTTATTTAAAAATCAGTCCAAATAAATGCATTCACTACACTAATCAAAATAAAAATAAAAGTAAAAATCATAATCACAATCAAATTACTAATTTAAACCTCTTTATATAGATTATATTAATATTTAATAAAAAAAAAAAAATATTTTATAATTATAAGATTATTTAATATATATATTTATATTATAAAAAAGAACTTTTTTTATATTTTATTTTTTATAAAATACATGGTATACTATAAATTATCTTTAAAAAAACTTTTAATATTAACAAACGATTGTAATTGTAATTATTATTGTTATTGTTATTGTTATTATTATTGTTATCGTTATTGTTATTATTATTGTTATTATTATTGTTATTATTAATCGTTAATTTTATAAGTTAGTAACAATTAAATTTAATGAATCTTTTAAATAACTAAATAATTGCCGGTAACCGGAATTGAACCGATATTTAAATCTTACAAGGAATTCGTTTTACCAATTAAACTATTCCGGCTATAATTATAAAATTTCTAAAAATAAAATTATATATATTTTTTCAAGTGCTAAGCCGATAAATAAAACCATTAATTACATTTAGATTTATTCTTATTATATTTATAATTAAATTAATAACCATAATGAATGATTATTTTTTAATTTATGTGATTATAATATTTAATTTTTATTAACACTTTAAATTAATAATTACTTATTAATAATCAATTACAATTATAAAATATTTATTAAAAATTTAAATTAACTTTCTTTTTTTTTTTTATTTAAAATATAAAAATTAGAATTACGGTTAAGAAACTCTAACCTAAAAGGATTTAATTATATCAATTATAACATAAAAATTATCACAAATATTTTCATTATAAACAAGTTTAATATATATATATTTTTTAATATAGAAATACAAATATTTTTTATTATGTACTAACATTAAAACTAATAATATAATTTTATTTCTGGTTTCTTATTAAATTAAGTTTATGGAACAGATTAACAATAACAAAACTATAAATTGATTATAAACTTTATTAAAATATATATAAATAAAGTTTATTTTTATAAAAATATATTTAAAAATAGAATAGATATATTTAACTGAAAATATAAAAATAAACTAAAATTATTGTTAAACTATAAAAATAAATATATAATTAATATATAATATATATTACTTGCCTCGGGAGAGAATTGAACTCCCATATCTAAATCTTCAGATTAGCGCTTTGACCACTAAGCAACCGAGGCTTATTAATAATAAATATTAATATTTAATACTTAATATTTAATATTAAACTAGCAATAATTTTATAAATAACTCTTTTATAACAATAAATAAACATATAAAAATTTAAATAAATAATAAAATATTTCAATAAAATTTTATTAAACTTAAATAAAGTTAATTGAAAATAATAAAATTAATATATAAATTAAAATACTTCTTAAATAATTAAAAAAATCTAAAAATTTTCACCTTAAATTAATAACTATACAAATAAAATATCAAAACTTTAACTATTTATAATACTTAACTATGAACCACTTAACTATAAATTTTAATTATAAAAAATTTAAAATATTTTAGTAGATAGTATTAAGTACATAAATAAATAAAAAAAAAACCTGGTTAACAAATTTAATAATTATAAAAATTGTAGCAAGTTTTATTAAAGTAAACAGATATATAAAATAAATGATATTCTTTACTTATTATTTAGAAAAATATATATTTTTTGTTTATAAAAATTAAAATTTAAACTTTAAAAATATATAATATTTTTATTATATAATAAAATAAAAAAGTAAGTTTGTAAAATTTTTTAATCTTAAAATTAGAATTAAATATGATAAAAATCATATAATAATAGAATCAACAAAATCATAGAATATAACATAATAAAATCATAAAAACATAAAAAGAATATTAAAATAAAAATAATAATAAAAATAAAAAAAATAAAAATAAAAATAGAAGGAGGGTTAAATGAACTCATTTAATATATATTATATATTATTCTATTTAATATAAATAAATTGAGCAAGAAAAATAAAAAGATTAAAAAAAATGCTTCTATTATAAATTGATGAAACTATTATTATAATTATTAATTATTTATTATTTATTATTAATTATTAAGGTGTAATATTAAAGGCTACTAAAATACTTGGTACTAAAATAATAAAAGCTACTGCGACAGGTAAAAGATATAACCAACATAAATTCATAAGTTGATCTCATCTTAATCTAGGTAGTGTAGCTCGGAATCATACAAATAAAAAACAGAATAGACAAGTTTTTAAACCTAATATAATAGATTGAAGGTTAATAATACTGTTATTAACAAATAATTCAGGCATGTTATATCCACCTAAAAATAATATAGCTGTAATACAACTAAACAATACAATTGAACTATATTCTCCAAGGAAGAAAAAAACAAATGGTACTGCACTATGTTCAGTCATAAATCCTGATACTAATTCAGATTCCTAAAAATTTTACTTTAATTTAATATAGTAATTATCTTCAAATAATTTACCTGATCGTACATATCTACCAACCGTTGATTTAGAGCAATCAAGAAATTTAGCTAATTTTACACTGCTTCTTAATGTTAAAATATAAACATTTTTTTTTATTATATAAACTTACTGCTTTCCCTTTTCTATTTTACAAAAGTAATTTTGTGTTTAAAGTATGGGTTTTACCAAACATGGGATTAAGTTATCCTGGTTTACTAATAAGTTTTCGAGCTTCGACTGTATGTGTTTTTCTAAACATAGGGTGATTTTCAGTTTTTAACAGTCGTGCTTTCATTTTAGCTTTAGTATCTTCAGTATGTTTATAACCTTGCATTGAAGTAGCAGTAGGAGCAAAATTATATAATTGCTCAAAAGGAAAATAACTAAGAAATAATGTTTCTAAGTCGGTGATATGTGGTAAAGTATTAGGAGCGTAAGCTTAAATTACAAATTGAAAATTTTCTTTACCATATTTATTAAATGCTTATTGAAGAGCTAAATTATATTTAACACCTGATAAATGATGTAACATTATTTCATATAAGTTTTAGATGAACCTATATATTGTTTACCATTTAGTTTATTTACAAAAGCATAGATACCTGATTTACCATTCAATTCTTCTCCACGATAAGATAACACCTCAGATCTCAAGTGTAAATTTTAAAAAATATGAATTTGAGTAGGATTATTAGGAGTTGCTAAAGGGGCTACAAATGCACAATAAATAGTCAGGATACTTTCTAATTCTTCTCAACTATTTAATAACGAATACAGAATGATTAAAAAGTAAAATAAATAAATATGTTTATTTAATAATAAAGAAAAAAAATTTAAAAAGTAACTTCCTACTAGATATAAATAAGTATAGTAAAAGTTTTTTGACTATATCTTATCTAGTTTAAACTAGACCCAATCCGTATAGTCGATAGAATTATAATTATAATTTGCTGATTAAGTAATATATAATTAACCTGACACTCTAGCCATCTACGCAGGCAACTCCTAGCTTCGCTTAGCCTAGCCGAATTGCTTGGAAAGACGCTGCCGCAAGCCCTTTGGGAGAGAGGGAAAGATTGTAAATTATATTTTTACTTTTTCCAGCATATAGGATTGTGTTAAAGCCAAATCTTTATAGCTTCTTGAAGATCAAAAGGTGTTCTAGAAGTTTCAGCTAAAATAGATATAAAATAAAATATAAAAATAGGTAGTAATGGTATAATAAATCAAATAGACTGTTGATTTTCAATTATCATAGTAAAATTTAAAGTACCTGTTAATACTATTATAATAAATATAGCTGAACTTAAAATTAATTCATAACTAATCATTGCGGCACTAGATCTTAAAGAACCTAATAAAGAATATTTAGAATTTGAAGATCAACCAGCAAATAATATACCATAAACTCCTAAAGAAGATAATGCTACAGTATATAAAATTCCCATTGAGAAATCAGAAATAGCTAAACCAGGACCGAAAGGTATTATACCTCAACCTAATAAACTGAAAACTAATGTAGATATTGGTGCTAAGTAAAATAATACTTTATTAGCTTGGGATGGTATAACTGTTTCTTTAAGAATTAGTTTTAATGCATCACTAAATGGTTGTAGAATTCCATATCAACCCACAGTATTTGGTCCTATTCTACGTTGAAAAGCTGCTAATGCTTTTCTTTCAATTATAGTCATAAAAGCAACAGAAATTAAAATAGGTAATAATACACTTAATACATCTACTAATCCAAGAAGTATTTCAGAAATATTTGATATTAAATTATTATTTATCATTTTTTTTAACTGTTTTTTTTATAATTGTTATTTAATTCATAATATTCAATTATATATATAAAAATTTTAATATAAAAATATATATGAATACTGTATTATTTAACTTTTTTAATAATAAAGTTATTTATACAGACAAGATAAGATATCAAGAATTCAAATTTAATAGTATTAATAATAATTTTTTATATTATTATTTAATATTTATAATATAATTAAATTTACTATCTGTTTTATGTACAATTTTGTTAACCATAAATTTAAATGAATGTATTTATTTTTATTTTTTTTTTGTTATAAAATAGAATCACTATTAGGTTAATAATTGAGGTATTTTAATTAAATATATAAATTAATATAAAAATAACAGATTTAAGTTATAGTAATTAAATAATGTATTTAATTTTATAATAAGAATAAAATTTATAAATTAAATTAATAATAAATTTAAATAAATAAAAATTATATGACACTGTAACAATAAATTTGAAAATTTGAAATAGGAAATACTTTAAATATAAAATTTTATTAAATGTATTATTTTATTATAAAAAAATTAAACTTTTATGTTTATTTTAGTGTAATTTTTATTAACAAATATTTTTATTATAATATAATTTTTATAAAACATAGTAATTATATAATACTATAGTTATAGTTATATTTATATATAATTGCTAAGTTATATATTAAATACTTATTATTATTATTATTGTTACTATTATATTATTTTTATGTTATTATTATTTTTATTTTAGAGCTTTTTTACTATTTTATACTATTTTATAAGTAAAAAATAAATATAATTAACAATATTTTACAATATGTCTTATTACTATATTATATTATACTATAAATATAAACATAAACTAATTTAAGTTAAAGTAAAAAATAAAAATTAATCATAATCATTATAATAAAAATATTTGTTAAACTGAACTACTTTTAAAATAAGTATTTGAATTATCTCTATTTTAAAATAAATCGTTACTATTTTATATTCATTTTCTTTTTGTTTTTTATAAATTATTATTAATAATAATTACGGTTTTTATATAATACATATAATAAAATATAATTTTTATTACATTATCGATTTTAATACATATCACATAATTCCAAATTAATTTTATTTTATTTATCTATGTATTTATCTATGTATTTTTATTAACCAAAACTTATATTACCCAACAAAAACTTTACTAAATAATAACATATTTGATTATAAAATTATAGTAAAAAAATAATTAACTTTAAAATTAAATCATAATGACTAAATTTTTATTATATTAGTTTAGTATAATTTATTTTTTTGTTAGTGATAAAGTAATAAATATAATAAATCATTCTCATCATTCTCGTTTGAAATCGAATCAAAATAAATACTTTAGAAGAGTATTGTTCTACCATTGAACTACGAGAATTTTAAATACTATTAATTATTATTTTTTTAATATGTTTTAAGTTACATTAAAAATAAAATATAAAATATTAAATATTAAATATTAATTTATACTTAACATAAATAATAAAGATGTTAAATTTTAATTATTTAATTTATTTGATTTTATATCTTTTTTTTTATATCTATAATTGTAATATAATCATACTTTCATAAATTTAAATTATAATTAACATTAATAATTAACATAAATATTTAAATTTAGAATAAAGTTATAAAATTAACATTAAAATAAAATTTGTTTAAATAAAAATTTAAAGTATTCACTTATATTAAAACTTTATAAAATTTAAAATATATAATAAAAAAAATTTTAAAATATAATTATTTAATTTTATCTTATCTTACTATTACTATAACTATTACTAATTATTATTATTATTATTACTATTACTATTACTATTACTATTAATAAACTATTTATATTTTATTTCGATTTCTATTTTTATTTCAATTGCGATTAGTGATATGAATCAACTTATTTCGCTATTTAAAATTTTAATATAAATAAATAAAAAAAAATTTTGTTTTTTATATTGTAATAATCCTTTTAATAGAAATAAATTTTAAATTTATTATAAAATTAAAATAAAGGACTTAAATTTATATTAATGCTAAAACTTAAATAATTTTAAAAGTAATAAAACTTTTATAACACTTTTTTAAAATATAAATAAAATAAGCTTTTTTTTTTTATTATAAAATGAATAAATAAAAATTTAAATTAAGAATTATATATAAAAATTTATTATTATTAATCAATTATTATTAACCAATAATTTTTTATAACCAATTATTTTTTGTTTTTGTTTTTGATTTTGATTTTGATTTTGATTAGTATTAGTGTAGAATTAACAAATTATTATAATTATAAACTTATAATTATAAATCAATTTTTATAATTAAATTTAATTATTATATTTCAGATACTTATTTATTTTATTAAATTTATTAAATTATATTATTATTATTAATAACTTGTTATTTTTATTAAGATTATTTAAGATAGATATAAATATATTGAGATAAATAAATTAAATTAAGATTTCTAATTAAATTTAATTGAATATATTTAAAACTAAATATGATTAAAATCATTTATAAATTATATTTCGATTATGTTATAAATTAAAATAATTTGTTGTTATTCAATTAATAATTTTATATTAAATATATTATGTTAAAAATAAATAGATATTTATACAATTTTGTATTTTTTATATAAATAGGCATTTGCAATAATATATTATATACATATTAAATAAAGATTTATAAAAATATAACTAAAATACAACAAATGTAAAACTTACAACAAATTGATTCTTAATAATTTATTTATTTTACAAATAATGTTTAAACATAATTTTTAACTTATTATAAATAAGTTATTTAGAGTTAAGATGGAATCGGACCATAATTTTTAAAAAATAGACTTTGCAGGTCTACTACAGAACCATCTGTAAACTTAACTCAGTATTTTTAATATGCATAAATTTTATTTTAGTATCATATATATATATAATATAAAAAAAAATGTTTTTATTTTTTAAAAATACCTTTAAAGTATATTAATATATTGTATAATATATTTAAAATATATTTACTTATATTTTTAATTTATTTAAATCTTATATTTAAAATAGATATTTATGAATTTATCATTCATTAAAAATAAACAACAAATATTATATTTAAACTAAATAATAAAATTAACATCTTACTGGACTTGAACCAATAATCATATGCTTCGAAGGCAAACGCTTTACCAATTTAGCTAAAGATGTTTAAAACTATGTTTTAAATAAGTTTAAATTACATACTAATAAAAATAGTATATTTATATAATATATTGTTATTAAAATTTATTATTATATAATTATGTTAACTATATAATATTTATTTTACTATATTTTCTTAATATAATAAAAAATGTTATATACATATAATTATAACAGTTTAAAAAATCTTTAATATATTATTAAATTAAAAAAGAATGTTCTAACTAAAATTTATTTATTCTGTTTGTTGTTCTTATTATTTTATTATATTTTATTAGATTCAATATTTAAATTATTTTAATAAAATTGAAATTTAATTAAATCTTAATTAACCAAAGAAGTAATTTATATACAAAAATAAATGTTTATATTAATGTCTAATTATACAATACATTTTAATAATTATAATTTTATTATATATTATGATTAACTGTTTAATTATAATTGAGGATAGATACATAAATTTTAGTTTAAAAATTATTTTATATTTTTACAGTAATCTATTTCCTTTATTTTATGATCTATTTTAATTATTAATTATTAATAATATCTATTTCTTATTATTAATTATTTTTTAAGAACATAAAAAATAAACTTTATATTTACGAATAAAGAGACTTGAACTCTTAAGATTTAATTATCATCAAAACCTAAGCTTGACCCGGTTACCAATTTCGGCATATTCGTATTTTTGTTAATAACATATCAATAACAAAATCGAATTAATAATAATTCAGTTAACTTTTGTAATTATATTCTTTTTTCGTATTTGTAAAAATTATTTTTTTACAGAACAGGTTATTTATATTTAAACATAGATATAGATAATATTAATATTAAGATTAAAATAAAGATTAAAAACTGCATTATTTTAATTAAAATGATAAAATGGTGGGACCGGTTATATAATTATATTATATTTTTTTTTTAGAATTAGTTATTTTATTATTATTTAGAATTATAAATTAAGCATTATTAAAATATAAGAAAAAAATTTTTATTTAAAGTTCAATTACTAAAATATTATGATTATATTTATAATAACAAAGTAATAAATAATAAGTAATAAATTATATTAATAATTAATAAATAAAAAATTATAGTAATAAGTAATAAGTAATAAGTAAAAAATAATAAATAATAAGTAATAATAGTAAATTTAAAATGTTAAATAATTTAAGTAAAAAAAAGAAATCATTAATTATAATGAACTGATTAATTTTAATTTTTATTTACTGAAACGCTAATAAAAAAAAATTTTTTTATATATATTTAAATATGGATATGTAAAATATAAATAGATTATATTATATTTTCCTTTATTAATTTATAGTTATTTAGGGAGTAGAGGATTTGAACCTCTGTCTGTAAAGTGTAAATTTACTGCTAAAACCAACTCAGCTAACTCCCTTCAAATTACAAATTAAATTTAAAATACTTTTATTTTATTATATTTTTATTGTATTGTAAAATAAAATTAAAATTATTACATATTAAAATTAAATATAATCATAAATTATAGTAGTGATTTATAGTTATGTCATAATCATACACATAGTCAGAGTCATAGTCATAATCATAGTAATAGTAATAGTCATAGTCATAATCATAGTCATAGTCAGAGTTATAGTCATAGTCATAGTCAGAATCATAATTACAGTAGAAAATAAAAAGAAAAAATAAAATTGTAAAAATAAATTGAATCATAAAATATATAAAATTTTTAAATTATGTTAAGGTTGAAAAATATTACATATTATTTATAATTTAAATAGTTATAAATTCTAAGGGGGGTTTAAATTCATTTTATTAATTCTTTATACTCACTTATGTTTTAATTTCCAGCTACACCTTCCAGTACAGCTACCTTGCTATGACTTTTGAGATGTTACCCAAACAACTTAACAGGTATAGTTATTCTTAATAAATCTATTTTCTATCAATTTTATAAACCATTAGAGCTATATGTTTATAGATATTAAATTAAATAATAACATGTAATATTTATTACCGAAATATTACTATATTAAAGAAATATTTTTGTTTAACTCATTTCCAGTTTCCACCAATCCGAGCTTCTTCCCAGCGACAGACAGTTAGTTCATCACGAATGCTTGCTTCACCGTTGCGTGGCTGATCAACGATTACTCGAAATTCCATCTTCATGCCACCGAGTTTCAGGTGACAATCCGCTTATTATTATACAAATTTTCTTTAATGATTAGCTCCTCCTATATATTCTAAAAATTAAATCTTTAAAAATTAAACATTAAAAAATAAAATTTTATACTAGAAACAGGTATTGCATCACTTTGTAAAAATTTATGTGGCACGTCTATAGCCCAAGTTCATGAGGGCCATAACGACTTGTCTTAGCCCCAAATAGCCTTATATAAAAACTACTACTATGTTAAGAATAAATTAACATAAGGGATTATGTCCGTTAGCGAAATTAATCTAACTTCTCACGATACGAACTGCCGACAGCCATGCAACACCTGTTACTAAGAGTAATAATTCACTAGTAAAAAAAATTTTTAAACTTTTAAATTATTATCGCTTTTAAAAAAAAGCTGACATTTACTTAGTAATACAAGAACTGGTAAGATTTTACGCGGATTATCGTATTAAATAACATGCTTCACTTCGTTTGCTTCGAAACCGACTAATTTTTTAGATTTCAACTTTGCAGTCGTACTCGCAAGGCGGTATGGTAACTGCGTTAGCTTCGCCACCAGTAAATTTATACTGACAAACTACCATACATCGTTTACTGTGTGGGCTAATGAGGTCTCTAATCTCTTTCGTTCTCCACACCTTCACTCCTCAGCGTCAATCTTTAACTGGATGAACAGCCTTCGCCATTGTAACTCCACCAAAGTTTTGCATATTTTAACCTTACACTCAGTATTGTTTTACATCCCCTATTAGATTCTATCTTCGACTGACCTAATATTTTTAGTTATATTTAATATAAACACTATTGAAAATTTTAAGCTTTCGAAGACGCCTACGAATCCTTTACGCCTGTTGAAGATGACTAACGTTCGCGTCTCTGGTATTACCGAGTCTTCTGGCACCCACGGTCATCAAATTTATCTTGCAATTAAATATTTTTATTTTCTACCTTTATTCATTCCAATTTTAATTTTTCTTATTTCTTCTAAGCCTTCTTTTTTTAGATGATAACCTAAAGTCATTAAATTAGCAATTTTACATCAATCTAAATAATCTAAGTATTTAACACCAAAAATAGGGTATTTATTAAAGAATGGTAAAATTATTTGAGTTAAATCTAAAAAATTACCTATTACTAAATATAAGACATTCTTTCTTGAATCTTTTTCAAGTCTACCTGCCCCTAAATATTGGATTAAAAGTTCCATTAATTTAGTGTCTCTAGTGTGTTGTGTAATTCTAAACCTTAAGTATACTTGATAGCCAATTTTATAGTTTTTCTTTCTAATTCCAACATCAAAATTACCTTCACCACTTACGAATCCCGAAACCCAATTTGGATCTGGTATATTTGTAGTTTGAATAATTGCTCTTTTTACTGGATTAATTTTATTAAACTCTGATTTAACAATATCAGAAATACCTAAATTTTTAGATGCTTTAATGTTAATTATTTCTTGTAGACCTTCAATGGTAAGATGAGCATCTTTCATCATTAATTCTACTATTTGTTGAAATAATATAAAATCAGCAGCTTTTTGAGTTAGTAATGGATATTTTTTAAAATGAGGAATTATAATAGTTGTTAAATCTTTTAAAGATCTTACTAAATATTTTAACGCATTAGCTTTTTTATCTATAGTTAATGTACCTATTCCACCAAAAAATTCTTTTAACTGATGTATTAAAAAACTATCTTTTAAGTTTAAACCTATTTGAAAAGAACATACAACATGTCAACCAGTTTTTAATTTTTTATCTCTATAAATTGTACTAGAAAAAGAGGACTCAGCGTCGGCAAATCCAGATACAAAATAAGGATTAAGTTTATTATTAGGCCCAGTAGAATAAAATAATCTATTTAATTGTTTAGAAGGGATTTTGACTTGATAGTTTTTTTCAAAACCCGTTAGAGTACACCTTAAAGATTTATTATTAGAAATAGTACTAATACTACTTTTTAATAAACCTCAACTACCGTCTACTCGTTGCTCTTTTACAGTATCCATTAAGAATACTGATTTAGATCCGCGATATCCCATTTCAGTTTCCTTCATCATATGACTTGTTACCATACCCAGGTAATTATTCTGGCCACTTATAACCTTTCGATTATAGCTTGGTATCATAAGTTTTAGGGGGTCCCCGGAGTTTGATAGTTTAAGCCATAATATTGTTTTCCCACAACACTTAACAGCTTTTGACAACACTTATGATAAAGAAATCATGATTTTTACTTTATTTTATCAAAGAAGACACTTCTTCGATTTCAGTTAGCTAGTTCACTCTTTCGAGCATTGACTAATATTCTTGACTGCTGGCAGATATACTACCTGGTAATTTCATTCCCAGTGTGGCCATATGTTCCTCCAAACTTGGCTATCCATCATAGGCTTGGTAAGCTTTTATTCCCACCAACTACCATAATAAACGTAAATAAAATCCTAAAGCGAAAATATTTCTTTATTGCAAAAATAGCGTATTTGCATTATATCTTATTTAAATCTTTAATAGAATAGTTTAATTAGATTTTATTAGATATGTTATAAAATTAATTATTCAAGTCTAACTCCTCTAATAACTTTAAGGTATCTATTTTATTTTTTTTATTAATTAATAAAATAGTTTAATTCTTATTTAAAAATTTAAATTGTATCACTTTATTTACCTAGAATTAGATTAGTAAATCTTATGAATACGTAAGTTAATACAAATTATAATTTAATATAAATGTAAATATAATTATCTCCTATTTACGAAGACTAAAGGGTATACTATTTACTTTCCTCACCTCTACACCTTATTTCTTATTAATAATAAACTAACCATTTAATTTATTAAATTCAGAAACAACGATTCGCATGTCTTAAAACTACTGAACAACGTTCAATCGGAACCAAAATTAAATTCTTCTCTTTTTTAAACAATTTTTTTTTTTATTATTATTATTATTATTATTATTATTATTATTATTATTATTATAATTATTATAATTATTATTATTATTATTATATTGTTGTATTTTATTTGCTTAATGCAATATTTATTATCTCTTTTATAGATAAAAAAATTTGTTTTTTTTTTGATTCATTTTCCTCTAAATTTTGCAAATTTTTAACGATGTTATAATTGAAAGTTTTAATTCTTATGTTTATATTATGAATGTTTGGAATAGTTTTTATACTTAATGTTCTAGTGAAATCTTTAATTAATTGTGGTAATTCATTTCTGTTTACATAAATTAAATTGAAGTGGTTAAATCAATTTTATATCATCTTATTATACCTACTTTTTAAATGTTTAAACCTTATAAATTAATATAAAAGAGATGTTCAGAAATGTCAATTTGGCATATTCGCTCATGGTAGAATTATCATTCTTAATTATTAATGTTCCCGAAACAAAAATTAAGAAATTCATAATTAAATCTATTAGGTAAGTATATTAATTACTTGTCCTAAACGATCTACAAACTAAATAATAAACAAAAAAAACAAAAACAATGAAAGAATTCAAAATATTTTTTTATCAACAAGTATGATTATATTTAAGTATTATTTTATCTAACTTACACAATAATTCAAGATTTCTTCAATTAATAGATAATATCTTCAGCTTAATAATCCATAAAGGTTTATATAATAAAATGAATAGTGGTTTAATATTAGTAGGTAACAATATTGACAAATCCCATAGAACATTAACTTTAACTTATATGAATACTTCATTATGAGGAAGAAATATGTATGTAGGCTTATATTATGCATTAAAATCAAATAAAACATTTAATGATTATGGTACAACACCTAATCGGAAAATATTTATTAGTGTAGCAATAACTGAAACAAGACAATTTTCTTTCCATCATAATTGTTTATATCACCCAGATTTAACGTTATCATCCTATTTAAATTATATAGAACCCAATTTACATAATTTAAATGCGGATAAATATCAATATAATTTCATACCAATTTTACAAGTAACAGTTTGAGACATAGATTTACCTACAAATAAACATATAAAAATAAGAAATGTCTAATAATAATACAACAATAAAAAACAATAAAGCTATTTCAAATAGAAGAGACTTCACACCATTAAAATATTCAAAAGGTAAATTAATGAACATATTAACAATGGATATAGAAACTATGAAATATCCAGGAAATACTGTACAATTACCTGTATTAATAACTATTGCACACTTAGATGTATACAATAAACAACAAATAATTACTTTTCTATTAGATAAAAAAATATTAAGTGATAAAGGTTTAGATTATGCTATAGACTTTATGTGAATAATAATGTTTAATTATTTATCTAAAACAATTGAATCATTAAACAAAAATAATAATAATAAATCTGTTATTTTTATGCATAATTTAGGTGCATTCGATGGTTTTTTTATATTTCAAGCATTAATAAATTTATTTGACAGAAAAGATAGTCAAACTATTATTGATAAAGAACATGATTTTATACAAATCACAGCTAAAATAAATAATATTCAATTAGTTTGAAAGGACTCATTAAGAATTTTTGATGTTAAATTAGATGAATTGTGTCAAACATTCGAAGTTAAAGGTAAACTAACTAAATATAATACTAAGTGAAATAATTTAGAATTGTTTAACGATAAAAAATAATTACAAATATTCATTGATTATGCTAAACAAGATTCATTAGCTTTGCTAAATGCCTTAATTAAAGCACAACAGACTTATTGAAGTAATTATAATGTAGATATATCATCAATTTGAAGTAATTCAACACTATCTTTAAAAATATTTAGATTAAACTTTTTAAATAAAATCATTCCTTCATTAACACAAGCTCAAGATCATTATATCTGAAAAGGTTATTTCGGAGGTGCAACTGATCACTATAAATTATACGGTGAAAATCTATATTATTTTATATATTAACTCATTATATCCTAGTGTTATGCTGAAACTTATGCCTCTGAACCATATTAAATATCATAATTCAATTAAAAAAGAGAACTTCAATAATTTCTTTGGATTCTGTTTAGCAGAAATTGAATGTCCTAAAAATATTAATATACCTTTATTACCTTACAGAAATATGAATAATGAAGTGATTTATCCAACGGGTATTTGAAAAGGTGTATACTTCTCTGAACTATTAAAAAATGTTATTAAACATGGTTATAAAGTTAAACCTATTGATGGTCATGAATTCTCTAAAGCATATTTATTTACTAATTATGTTAATCATTTTTATGATATTAAGAAAAATGCTAAAGGACCTACAAGATTTATTGCTAAAATGCATTTAAATCAATTGTATGGTTATTTCGGAAGAAGTCAGGAATTAATTATAACTCAAAATGTTAATAGTGAAGAATTAGAAGAAATTTTACAAACTAAAATTGTTGAAACAGTTATTACTATTAAAACAGGATCATATGTTGTATTAATGAAAGGTAATCTAAATCATCAATTAATCCATCAATTAAATTATACTTTAGATTTAACTGATTATAAGAAATTAAAAAGAAATGTTAAAACTAATGTTGCCATTGCTGCAGCTGTTACAGCTTATGCTCAAATAGAAATGATAAAATATAAAACTTTACCTGGTTACGAAGTCTATTACTCCGATACGGATTCTATTTTCCTTAATAAACCTTTACCTAATAAAATGGTTGGTAAAGAATTAGGATTAATGAAAAATGAATTAATTCAATTAAACACAAATAGTATTGATAAAACATATTTTCTAGGTAATAAAAAATATGGATATAGATTTACAAATAAAGATAATCAAATTATTGACAAATCAATATTCTCTGGAGCAAAAAGAGATTCACTTACATTTGAAGAAATTGAAAAAATTAGCAAAGGTTACACAATTACTAAAACTTACCCGAATATATTCATGAGAAATTTTCAAAAAATGCAAATTGCTATCAAAGATAGAAAAATAAGTCTATCTATTTCAACTAATAAAAAGCTAATTAATAATAATTACATATCTCCACGAATTATTACTGATTACAATCCAATTAATTTAAACAATGATTCAATTGTTAATAAAACATTAAAAATAATTAAATTATTATTCAAACGATTATTAAATTAAAAAAAATATTCAATAAAACAAAATAATCAAAAAACTAATTATAAAAATAAAAAAAAAAATAATTAATCCAATTATAAAAATTTAATAAATATATAATTGAAAAAATAGGAGAAGCTAGCTAATAAAACTAAAAAAGAACAAATAAATATTAAAACATATTTTTATTATCTATTATAGCCTACTACAATTAATAAAGAAAATTAGTGTTATGACAAAAAATATATATAAAAAAAATGCATTATTACTAATTGTAAATTTATACATATATTTACTCAAAAACAAACCTGTGTGCTAAAACTAGCCACACAAAGTAACAGTAAAGTAAAATCAATAAAAAATAAGAAGAAAAATATTGTTAGTAAATTAATTGGGAATTTATATAATTTATTTAATTATGTCTGGTTATATTTAGTGTTAAAGTGTGTACTATATTGGATTAATTCTAATTCTAATTCTAATTCTAATTCTAATTCTAATTCTAATTCTAATTCAGTGTAGGAATTTTGTAATTTATTTTAAATATATAGTTTTTACTTTTTTTTTTAGTAAATATATCTATAAATTTATAATTAGTAATAATGCATTTTTTTTATATTAAATAATTATTTTATACTTTTATAGTTATTGATTTATAAATATTTATGTTTTGTAGTTGTAGTTATTTATAATTAATTAATCCGATTTCGATTATAAAAAAAGGTGAACCTAACCTGTTTTATATGGAGAAAGATAGATTCGAACTATCATTGCAGTAGTGCAAATACTGATGATTAACCATTATCGGATTCCCCCCTATAGTATATTATATAATATATATTTTATATTTTATATTTTATATTTTATATTGTATATTATATATTTTATATTGTAAAAAATTAAAAAAAAAAATTAGTCTATTAATTTTAATAATAATAATATTATTAACAGATAAAAAAAAAAGTATTAGTATATTTAAATTATTATATTTAATAAAATAAAAACATTTATATAATATGCAAAATGAAATAAAACAGTATTTATTAATAATAAAAATTGGCAAATTTACAATTATTAAATTAATTCAGTTATATTAATATTTTATTATGTTTATTGAACACTATCGTGGAAACATGATGCGAATAAAGAGACTCGAACTCTTAAGAGATATCTCACTCCAGCTTAAATGGAGATTGTTTACCAAATTTCAACATATTCGCTATTTTAATTTAAACTTTTATTATAAATATCTGAATTACGCTTTAACATATATACTTTTATATATAAACTTTAATCTAAACTATTATTTTTTTAATAAAAAACTATTTTTAAAATTAATAAATAAGTGAATATTCACTTTTTTTTTACACGTAAACTTAAAATGGAAAATTTAAATATATACTTTTATATTGAGACTTATCCTATACTACATATAACGTTAAGAGTAAGAGATTGAGTGTTGGTTAAGGAACTTTAAATGATAATTTTCTTCTTTTCGCAAGGAACACAAAGCCTTTATTTTGCAATGTGCTAACATTACATAGTATAACCACTCTACAATAATACCACTCCTACCTAAACTCTAACTATAACTATAAATATTACTCTAACTTTAACTAATTATTAAATAATTATCCATTTCAGCTTAAATTAAGATTGTTTACCAAATTTAAACAAATTCGCTCGTTTAAAAATGTTAATATATAAAATTGGTTTACTAAAAACATATAAATCTTTTTTTTTATTTTTATACAAATATATTTAATAAATAAAAATTTAAGTATAATTGATTTAAATGTAAAAATAATTTATAAATTATCTACTTTTTAGTAAAAAAAAAAGGTTTCAAGAGGATTCGAACCCCTGATTTTTATTCAAAAAGGTATTAAAAGTACCCCGCATTAACCACTCTGCCATGAAACCATATAAAACTTATATTTAAATATATATTTCAACTTAAACTTTTTTTTAAAATTAAACTTCAACATAAATATTAAAAAAAAAAATATAAAAAAAAATGATAATTATTATAATTTTTAATCTAAATAAAATTACTAGTTTTTATAAAAAAGTTTATATATAAAAATGTTAATATATTAATATGGTAGGCGCGGATCGAACACGCTATCTCTCCCACCCAAAGGAAGCTACGCACCAATTTGTATTCTACCATTTAAAAAGAATAAAACTTTAATTATCTTTAATTATTATTGTTATATAATTATAATTGTTATTGTTATTAAACTGTGTTTTTATAAAATTTAATAACTTAAACGCTAATTATCTTTATTAAAGTTATGTTATATGTTAAAAAAAATTTATTTTTTATATATAAAGAAGGTTATTAAACCTTAATCTAAATTTAAATTAAAATAAAAATATAATAAAAAACAAAATAATGGTTTACCAAAATTAAAATTATAGTTCTATTTTTAAATCAATTAATATTTTTTAAAAAATTTATGTAAATAAAAAAAAAAGCTTCAGCTTTAATAATAATCATTGTATATACATATTTAAATTGAAATAATAGTTAAATCTATAATAATAAAAAAAAAGAATATATTTTTATAAAGTTATAACCTAAATTATAAATAAATTTATATATCCAAATGTATAAATATAACTATTGGTATTGGTATTAGTATTAATATTAGTATTAATATTTATATGAATATTATATTTGTATAATTTATATTCTAAATATTATAACATAACATAATATTATAATTCAGTTGGTAATTAAAATTAAATTTAACTAAATAAAATATAATACGGTTTTAACAGCATAACCAGAATAATCGAAGTTATATATACAAATAAATAAAATTAATAATATACTTTATGTAAATTTTTTCTAAAAAAAAAAATAATTAAATACAACTTAAATTTTAATTATAGTATAAGTTAAAATAATATAACTAATTAAATTTATATAATAATAAATAAATATAAATCTTTTCAGTTAGTTTCTTTTGATTAATAATTTATTTTTTATTTATATTTGTATTGTATTTATATTATATCGTAATTTTATTTATATTAATATTTATAATTATATTTATAATTATATTTATATTTATATTTATATTTATATTTATATTTATATTTATATTTATATTTGTATTTGTATTTGTAGTTGTAATTGTAGTTATATTTTAATTTGTATTTGTATTTGTATTTGTATTTGTAAATAATTTAGAATTAAGTTAATTTTAATTTATTATTGTGTCAATATTAAACATCCAGTAAGGTTATGCATTAGTAAAGCTATACATACATATGCTTCCTATTAAAGAAATAATCTATTTCTTATTACGATATGGCTTTAATCTCCTTTTTTGGTCATCAGTAATCCTGCATTTTTATTTTTTTTTCTAATTAAAACAGGAAAAAGTATATGAATATATTTCTAAATGATTGTTCTATTATTAACCTAATAAATAAAGTTATGTTATAAAACCTAACTAATTTACTAATTCAAAATTAAAATAAAAATAAAAAATAAATAAATATACTGCTTTAAATAAAAATAAAATAAATATGAAAAAAAAATTAATATCGCCTAAGTATCTAGAGGTTAGATTCACGCTTGATATACCATCAGCATTTATCTATTATGTTTGTGGCTACCCAACGATGCTATAAATACTCCCAGTCTTCCTCCTACTTGCCAAATTCCCGCTCCTCACGCTGTCAACAAGTATTCGTTATTCTATATCAAATGAGTAGTAATTATTAAATTTAAATTATCACTATATATTCATATAATTTATATTTAAATATCATAAAAATCACTGAAACCTGGGTTCACTACTCTTCCGAAAAATTTGCTTCCCTAATCGAAGTTTTAATTAATCTTATCAATATAAACAACTTTTCTGTATTGTACCACAAGCTAATTACTCATATAACGCATTTATTTTATTCTTCTTCTCAGAAAGAAAACTTTTTTAGCCGCAGCTTAACAATTGGTACACTAGTGAAACACAGCCTATTGATCCTTTCGTACTAGAAGGTCTACCTCTTTTTACTAATCTTCCCTAATGAAGATAGGGACCATACTGACTTCTGGTTATTATACCTAATTAACCATTAAATATATAACATGTCAATAAAAATTTAACATATTATAAATACAAATTAATTAAATATATGTAAGAACTATTTCTTTCTTTATTAATAAAGATTCTACGTATAGTCTCTGAGGTAATTATTATTCTCTAAATTATAAAATATATATTTAAATATTTATATTACATCTATTTACTTTTTTAATTTTCATTAAATGAGAAATAATTTAATACCAGCTGGTTATACTACTAAATTAAAATTAGTTTTATACTTATAAATTTAAATCTCAAAATTACAATTATCTAATATATAATTATTATAATTCTATTTTTCTTATTAATTATTATTTTTAATTACAACAAAGATTTAACTTAAGTACTAATTATATATGTATATCTTTCCAGCTTACAGTAGATTTTGACGACGCAAGTCTTTTAAAATTTTTAATTAATAATAATTAAAATTACATAAATTTTATACATTTCTATTCTTTATAAAAAAAAATTTTTTTTTTTGCAAAATTAAATAAACATAAACAGGCTATTTTTTTTATCAGTATTATTTAACAATAATTATTAATTTATATATTTTAATAAAATATTTATCTTACTTCCATTTAAATCTTATTTTATAAAAAAATATATAAAAATAATTTAATATATAACTAAAAAGGGGTTAAATTTTTTTTTTTGATTTTGATTAAACTATTTAAATTGTATATTTTATATTTTTAAACGATTAATATAAAACTTTAATATAAAAATTATTTAAATTTATAAACCTATTCGATATAACATACTAGGTATTATATGTGGTTTAACTATATCTTGTAATTTATAAACTTCAGTTTTTCGAATTCTTATAATATATTGTTCTTTTCTAACATGTTCTAAAGAATTTTGAATATTATATTTTTTTAAAATAGCTGTAGATAATGATTGTACTTCTTCTTTAGTAAAATTATTAGTACACAATCTTATAATATGTTTTGTTTTATGATAATTACCATCACTCATAACAAAATTAGCTAAAATAATAGGTGTTAATAAATTTTCTATATCTAAAGGTAATTTTTTTATATTTTTACCTAAATTATTAGTAATATAATACATATCATAAAATTCTTGAAAAACTATAAGACTTCTAGTTCTTACTATAAATCTTTGATAAAAAGGTGAATTTAATCCACTTTGTACTTTATAAGAATAAAATCCTTTAGGAGTACAAAATTCTTTAAAATTTTCATATACATATTTAGCAAATAGTTCACTATGTTGACCAAAAGTTTGCGTAAATGAAGGATTATTATTATTATTTTTTTTATATATATGACCATCACCTAATAAAAGTCCATGCATAATTTGTATTTGAAGATAATTTAATTTCATGATTAAATATTTATTTTTAGTATATTGCTCTTATTTAAATTATAAAAAAAATTCAATTTTTAGGTTGAATAAATTTTAGCTAATTTTAAATTAAAGAACTATCTCTGCTTAATTAAATTAAGCAATAAATTTATATTATTAAAATTATTCAATAATATAACTAGAAAATGAGATATGGAGGGTATCTTTATAAAAAAGAAAATGTAAATGTTAATGTTAATGTTAATGTTAATGTTAATGTAAATGTTAATGTAAATGTTAATGTAAATGTTAAATAATATGTTAAAATATGCTATTTAATGTTTTACAAAAAATAGAAATAAAAAATTTAAAAAAAGTAAATTAAAAATTAAAGTGTAATTTAAGGGATAAACCCTACGTCGTATTAACAATTATGTTATCGAATAATTTATTAACTATTCTTCAATAATTTTCACTATTGTTCAGACTATGTCATCATTAAAATTTATATTTTTAGTTTAATGTTGGGTATTCTTGGATAGAATTTTTGTTTTACTATCTAGTCGTTGAACGTTATTCCCAAATTAAATAATTTTAAGAATATTCGCTGCAAATTGTCTTATTCACTAAGATATCTTTGCATTTTCCCCAATTATCTTAATATTGAATTATTAAGGGGCTGGTTTAATTCGCCGTTATATAATATATTTATTACTTTTATTTTAATTTTAAGTCAAGTTATCCTATAATTATAAATATAACTGTGTTTGAAAATAAATAACATGGTTTATAAATTATAACACTGAGTTATATAATAAAATAGGTGGATAGAAAAAGTAAAATAAACAATTGTATCCTGCTACGCTTAAATAAAATATGATTTTTATACGAAATCTAAAAAGTGTTAAGCTAAATAAAATATATACATTAAATACTAAATATATATAATAATATTAAAAATACTTTATAAGTAAATAATATAATAATTACTTCATTATAATAAAATAAAATTTTATATAATAATATAAAAAAAATAACCAATAAATAATAATAAATAACAAATGTAACAACTCACTTAGCTTTGCAATTATCTACTTATAATATATAATGGTTAATAGCTGAAGTAATGTATAGTATTAATTTAGATAAGAAAAGAGAAAAAGCTACGCAAAAATAAAAATTTAATTATAGTAATCCAGATAAAATATAATAAATTATTTTAATGTACTTTCAATTAATTGAATATATTGATCTTTTGTTAATTTTCTTCTTTTGCCACCTTTATTCATGTTATAAGCTAATTGAACTAAATATAATAGTGAATTTTTAGATAATTTAGGTTCATCTTTCAAAGTAAAACACACTTTCTTCCAAATTTGATAATGATCTTTTTTTTTAGTATGAAGAGTATTAGAATCCATAAATGGTATTACATTATTAATAAGTATATTAAGCATCTTTTGAGTTCAAATTATTATATTATCTTGTATTGTTACTTGTCCAATATCGCCTAAATATTTTTTAAAATATTCTTCAAATGGAGCACAATTTTTACCATAACATTGTTTCATTGCTGGAATTATTTTTAATTTATTAGTGAATATTACATAAAAAGATCCATCACCATCTATCATACCAGTTAAAAAAGCTGGTGTTATTTTGGAATTAATGGTTTTAATTTTATCTTCTATTTTTGATGGTATTTTATCTACAGGAATGCCTAATACATTATAAAATGTATTCATTTGTTCTGGAGTTCTTCTGGAACTTGAATTCATAGAAATAGCTAATCTTAATATTTCAGGTTTATTTTTAGTTCTTAAATCCTGTGAAACATCCATTAAATTAACAATTTGTACTAATAATTCAAAAGCATGAAGTTTATTAAAAAAAACAGGATATTTTATAAAATGAGGTATAATATTTTCTTTAAGTTCTTGTAAATTTGAAACTAAAAAATGTACACTATTATCTGATCTTACTACAGATACTCTACCACAACCAAAATATTTTTGTATTTGTATTAATACACTTATTGAATCTATATCTAAACAGATATCAAATATAGGTTTAAAACCTAATGTTTTTGTAAATTTACTTTTACTAATAGAAATACCACAATTAAAACTACCATCAGCTTGAGTTAAACCACTTATATAATATGGATCTATTTTTGTATCACCATCATAAATAGGTTTAGTTACAAATTTATTATGTAAAACTATATTTTTATTTAAATTGTTTATATTATTATTTTGTATATTTAATACAGGAGGTATAATTGGACCTGTACTGTATAATCTTTTATTTTTAGTATTTTTAATTAATTCTATTAAATTATTAAATTGTAAAATTTTTTTATTATTACTATTATTATAAGAGGTATTACCCGTAGTACACGAAGTAACCGAAGGAATAAATATATTTTTACTTATTGGTTTTGTATATCTTAATCTTAGAATTTTTTTTATGTTTGTTGTTTTTATCATTTTTGTTTTTTTTTTGTTATAGTTTTATTTAAACAATTTAAAAATGATAAAAACAATCCTTCCCCTATTTAATGTAAACATTAAATAGGGGAAGCTAAATACAATTGGAACAGAGATTTATTTTTGTCAAGATTAATAATAGCTGGAGTTGGTATTTTTTGTGGTCAAATTTTAGCTAATCAAAATTTTTAATTTTCAATTGTTATAATCTAGAGCTAAACTATTTTCTATTTTATTAGGATAATAAATACAATTCTAAAGTAAAATTTTACAATTTTTAAGAAAAATATATTTACTAAAAATAAATAATATTTTAAATTTATATTTAATATGGTTTAATTAAAACACTTTATCTTAACACTTTTTATTTTATAATAATATAGTTTATTATAATAAATTATTTACTAAAAATAAATTTTATTTGCGCATTATAATATACATTTGTGTTAAGAAAAAATAAAGTAAAATTCTATAATCTATAATTATTGTTATTTAGTATCTTTTTTTTTTAATATTTATAATTAGTTATTATTATTATTTAAAATTTATAATAATATATAAAAAAATTTATTTATAAGCTTAAAATCTTATCAATTATTTGGAAATCTAAATAAAAATATTTTTGCAGGTTTAAAATATAACTATATAACAGAAAGTAATGACCCACCCAACTCGCGTGCCCTTTTAATCGGCGAACAGCCGAACCCTTCAAAGCTCTTACTCCTCGAGGAGAGGACGAGTCGACATCGCAATAAATAGTCTTTTTATTATACAATAAAATACAGTCTATTTATAAGATCATATTTTTAATCAAGACTTAGAGTAAATAAGTGTTATTATGATATTTAGCGTATGATCGTTGAAAAACTTAATTATTCTTGCTGATTACTAAATCTTACAAAACTATAACAAAAAATATTTTTTGTGAATGTAAGCGATAATAGTGTTTTAGCAAATAGCTAACTTCTACTTAAATATTACTATAAAAGTTCCCCAGTAAAAAACAGGTAAATATTTTATAATGATAGTTGTTTATTTTTTTTTTTAATGTTATGTAATTAAAAATAATAATATTATTTATAACAAATTTTAAATTAATATTTTTATTCATAACCAAATGTGAATGGGAAAATTGAATAAGTGTTAGATAATTAAAATATTTTAATTAGTTATTATAAGTTAATAATTTATAATTTTATTAACTTTATTTATTACCTTTATCATTTTTAATTAAATCTTCTAATTCATTATTTATCTGTATTTTGATTTTTTCATGATTTTCTTTTAAAATAGATAAATCATTTTTTAAAATATCATTAAAATCTTCAATATCTGTTTGACTAAAACCTGATTATAAAGCATCTTTTTGGATAGATGCTATTAAAGATAAAATTGCTGATTGTTCAATTTTATTTTTTTTAGCTTCAATTAAACTGCTATTAACTCTAGAGTTTACAGATGGAATTAGCTTTTCTAATCCTTGGTTGAAATATGGTCTAAATAATAGAGGTTTATTGGCATTTTCAAGCATCATATCTATACTTAACATTAAACCTAGACCTACACCTACACCAGTAGCACTGTCACACCCTATTTTACCGCAGTAAAGTATACGAGCAAATAATCTAGACATTCTATCTAATGGTTAATTTTTAATGTCAAATTTATCACTTCGTAAAATTTTGTTAGCATATTTAAATTTAATAATACTTATATAAATAAAATAAATAAAATGAATAGTTGTAAAAAAAATAGCGATAAATGTAATAAATGTTGGTAATTCTTTAAGTCTTCCACTCAATAAAGAAACAGTGCAAAATCCACAGATAACTCGTAAAATTCTTACAATAGGATTTAAATGAAATTTTTCTACATTTGCAGGTAAACTGGGTGTTTTTCAACCTAATTTCACTCCTATTATAATTCGTTGTAAAATTGTTTTTTTCATGTTTTTTTTTTATGTATTAATCATAATCATTATTTATTCTTGGATCAATATTACAAATTTTTTTTTTTTTCATCAATAATATTGTAAATTAACAATTTCATTATTTAAAATTATTAATGACTAAAGGCTAAAAAAATAAATAATTTTCATTATCTATAAGGTGTTTAACCTTGAAGAACCTAATTCTATAAATTATTTTATACTAATATAATTTAAAATAATTTAAAACAATAGGTGCGAATAAATATAATTTATTCTAAAATTTTTATATCTGTTTAAATATAATTTTTAATTAACAAAGAATGCATTATCTAGTAACTATAGCATATATATCTATAAGTTAAAGAATCTATATTATTCTATGAAGCATATAGATGGCATCGCAAAAAATATAAAAAATAAATTTATATTATAAAATAGTTTAACATCTTTAAACTATTTAAGGTGTCACCCTCTATTAAAATTTAATACAATTAAACTAATTATAATTAATTTAATTAAAATTTTATTAGAGTAGACTATATCTTTACTTATTTTTATAGTAATGACTAACATAAGCTTGAATGTATAGTCGTTGAGGAATATAATAATAGTTCCTGCTGATTTAACTTTAAAGAATTTAAATATTCTATATATTTTTCTGTTTAGTAGATACGCTTCTTATGTGAAGGGTAGCGTAATTATGTACTAACTATTATTTTTTTACAATATTTAGTCTAACTACTTTAGAAAAATAAAGTAATCTTAGCATATAATTCAATTTGAAGTGTTATTTCACTTAGCCCGTATCCTTAGATATTTATTGAGCATCCAAGACAATGTGTACTCTCTCCGGATATTAACCTGTTCAATTATGTTAAAATTTTAAGGATTTTAAACCTTTATCTCCATTTTTTTCAAAATGGTTCAGACTATGTCTTCATTTTAGTTTATTATAAAACTTTCACTCATTAAATATATATTTTTTTTTTAAGTAAAATTAAATATAATCACTAACAAAGGGGTTAAATTTTTCTTAGATTAATTTGTATTGAATTAAAAACTTTTTTTATAAATAATTAAAAAATATGTACTAATTTTAAGCCAGATACTTAAAATTTTAAGCTAAGGTAATTTATATCTCATTTCAGATATAATATAAGGGTCTGTTAGTTCTCTAAACAAAGTATAACTGCTACCTTTAATAATGATAACTTTTTTCCCTTTATTTGAACGGACTTCACAATCAAAATTAAATTTAGCTTTTAATTCCTTAGCCATAGTTTCTACTTCTATATCTGTAAAACTTTGAGTATTAAAAACTATACTTTTGTTTTTAGAATTTTTGTTATAATCTAATTTACCACCGTCGTCACAAAATCAATAAGCTAATCCTACTGGAGTTAAATAATTTTGAATTAAAAATTTAGAGATAGTTTTTTTATTATTAGTTATAAATAATTCAGCTAAATGATTAAATGCTTGATGGCTTATAGTTTGAAAACCTCAAGTTATTATTTTATTACCTTTTGGACTAGTTCTAACTTTTTTGTGTGGTTTAGATAATACTCATTGATCAAAAAGATCAAAAACATGATCTACGTATGGTTTTTGTCTATCGCTTCATTCAAACTTCATTCTGTAAGTTTTACCTTTATTGTCAGTATTTAAACTCGCATCTCCAAGTATTAAACCTATTGCAGCTTCCTGTTGTTTAACATTTAAAGTAAATAGAGATTCTTTGTATTCTCTAAGTTTTTTACTATTAGGACCTAAACCAATCAGGGAAATTTTATCTATATTTGACATTGTTTTTTTTAATTATTTAATTTTTTCCTTTAGGAACCGGTAATAAATGTTTTATTAATTTAATAAATTTTGTTTATAAAAAACTAAAATGACGGGCACACATGGAAAGATTATTGTTATTTATTATTACTCACTTTCTAGTCGTTGAACGTTCCTAGTAAACAGAATTAAAATTAATATTGTGAACTAAGCTTCGCTGCAAATTAACTATATATAATACTACATAAAAAAAGGTATAAAATATAAAAATATTTTTGCAATTCACCCGTTTAATTACTTACTTTTTACAAAGAAAGGGAACTAATATTAATAATCCCTAGCGTAACTTTTATCTATTGATCCCTACCTATTCCATACAAAGATAGGGGGTCACTATGCCCTGGTTACCCATCTGTTTGGCTTATAGGCACTCACAGTTAAGCATGCTTACCCCATTACGGCCTACGTAACCTTGAACTGGTTAATTGATTTCCTTTCATTTTCTAACATACCTTATTTCTGAATATTTTAATATAAATAGATAAAACTAATTTAATTTAGTCTTAATAAATATTTTGTGGAATCATTACTGTTAATAACTATGAATAAAAATTATTAACTAATATTCTAATTATAATTTCTACTAACTTTTAGTTTTAACACTGCTTAGCTATAGTAAAAAATAAAAAAAAAAAATTAATTAATGTTTTATTAAATTAAATAAAATAAATTAATAAAACCAATTCATAATTATAAAAAGATTCATGATAAAAATTTTTAATATATTTGGATGTACTTTGCTACTCTATTAAAGACGACCGCCCCAGTCAAACTGCCAATTAGTCAGCTATCCCTTTTTACATTTAGATATATAAGGTTAACATTAACCCAACCAAAGCTTCGAGGTTTTCCACTTTTTCCTTTCCTCTAAAAAAATTTTTAAAATAAGGAATTCGTCATATCGACATCCCTAATCACTATTAGCAAAGATTGTTCTAGATCAACGTGGTGACTAACTACAGTAGAAGTTGCTAGGGTCTGTTAAGGTCTAATAATATTTTACAATATTAAATCCTCTAAGAACTGTACGTGCCACTTTCATGGCATACAGCTCAAGCATTCATTTTTAAAGTTGATTGGTTAAATTTCAATAGTTGTAAATTTATAAAATTAAAAATATAAAAAATAGAACACCAATTAAAAGTCAGCATCTTTTCAGATTAGTTAAATTAATAACCTATTCTTATCATTACAATAAAACATTTGCTTTTTTAAATTTCCTCTACCCACTAATAGTTATATCTATTTTTCAATGATACCTCCAAATTGAATTATTTAATTAAGAATTTGGTTATTATTGGGCTTACCTAGTTTCTACAAAAATACTTGAATAAATCACTTAGGACTTCGCTATACATAAATAGATTTATGATCCATTAAGAAAAATACGGGAAAATTCTTCTACATCTATATTTATGCTTCAAACACGAATTCACAGTAAAGTTGCCCATATGATTCTAGCTCTATAAAAAAAAATATATATTATATAATATTTTATTATTATTAATATGTAACAGGCTTTATGCTTTAAAATTACTCTTAACGCACACTGTTTGAGCTCATATAATGGATTATATGAAGGGATTTCACCTCATTATTTTTGTAAACTTATCTAGTCGCTATTTTAAATATTTTATATATAATATTTTTAATTTTTAATTTTCCCGTCCCCCATTAGGCACACAGGTATCTGCACCTGGAAACCAATTTCACTGAGCAAGTTGTAGAGACAGTGAAGCCATCATTACTAGTAAGTATTTTACTAATAACAACAAAAAGTGTTTACATTAGTAAAATAAATCCGGACTCTATCTTTACTAATAATATAATTAGTTTAAATCCATATAGTCTCTAAGCACAATTTTTTTATTATTATTATTAATTTAATATATTTATGCTGTTGGTTGACTTTTACTTATAATATAAAAGTTTAAACTAAAAAAAAATAATATTTAGTATTTTATACATTAAAGTTGTTCCAACAAATAGGATTTTTTTACAATAACATAACTTAGCTTATGTCTAATATTATAAAAAAATTAAATAAAACTAAAAATAATAGTCATATTTGATTAAAAATTTCTTATTAAATAATTTAAAAATCAATAATGGGTTTTATTTATTAATTTAAAAATAAGGTTAGGACTCGGAGATTTTTACTAATAAAATTATATAGGTGTAAAGCTAAATATTAAGTTAAATTTTTTATATGGAGTTCTTAGTTTTGCATATTTATTTATTGTTGCCTCCGCCATTTTAAATTCTTTAGTGATTTTTGCTAAATTAGCAAAAGGACTCAAATTATATGGTTTACCATCTAAATAATAAACATATACTTTTTTAGAATGTGGTTGTTTTGTATTATGAGGTAATTGATTTTTAACTGATAAAATAAATTTAGATAATTCAGATTCATTTAGTGAAGTATAACTAATAATATATTTTTTAGTATTATCTCTATTTAATAATAGTACAGGTTTTGATTTATATTTTTTTAATTTTCTTGTTATTATTAATCTATTAATATTAATTAAACCTGCAATCAATGAAATAGATGAAGACTCATAAAAAAAAACTCCATCCTCATTATAAACAAAAATTTTTTTACTTACTTTACTATTTAGTACCATTAATTTTTTAGTTTTTAACGTATGAGGTATTCCTAACCTACTTTCTGCTTGTTTATTTATGTTATATTCCGGTTTTAAAGTATTTAAATAATGTTGTTCTCTATCTAAGATAACTTTTCTTTTTTCGATTTTAGTTAGATTAGGATTTAATTCAATAAATTCCAATATTTTAAAACCAAAGTTGTCATAGCCATATTTCAGAATAGCCTTTGTGATTTTACTTCGATTTTGTTCTCTTTTTAAATTACTAAATTGTAAATAATTACCTAATCTCCTATATAAATCATTTGAACTACCTATGTAAATTTTTTTATTTATTAAATTTATTAATTGGTAAACACCAGCTTTTGTTTTTAATTGAACAGCCAATTGTAATCGTCCTGTTCTTAGATTTTTATATAATTTGTTTTTCATTAGTAAATTATTTTATATTATACAATAAATATTACAAATTATGCCTTTATATTTATACCTTTTTAAATCAATTATCTTTTTCATTATTAACATTACTAACATTAATAGCTATTTATTTTATATTTTAAAATATATTTACATTATAACAAATTATTTAATAACTAACATTATTTAAATACTAATAGTTACCTTGGATAACTAATTATATTTGTTTATTTTTTTTTTTTATATTTTACTTAGACTAGACCGCGAAAAATTATTGATACCAGACCTCATTTAACACGGATTATTCAAATTTATCATGCAATTTTATAAAATATGTTAATTATATATTTTAACACTATCATTTTCTATTTAGATTCATACCTGATTTTATTTTAACTATTTTATTAAATACCGATGGAGAAGTTAGATGTTTTTTAGTTTCTAAGATATTACATACTTTTTTAAAATCTAAAAAATCCCAGTTTTTCATACCTACTATAGGATACTTATTAAAAAATGGTATAATTATATTAACAATATCAGAAAATTTAGATATTTGCAGATGAGCACTTTTTTCTAAAATATAAACTTTTTTTTCTATACTGTTTGATTTAAAATAAGTAGAAAGACCTTTTAAAACTTCTAAATCTCTAACATGTAAATGTATACTAAATCTGGCAAATATTCCTTTATTATATTTTCTAAAAACTATTTGAAAGGAACCATCACCGCTAACAAATCCGGAAACCCAAAAAGGATCAGGAATGCCATTAAACTTATACTCTTTTTTATTAACTGAAATTACACTTGGAAAAGCTTCCTTTAATTTTTCAGGTAATCCTAAATTTAAATTACTTTTTAAACCTATTATATCTAATAAACCTCTTTCTGTTAAATGTTTATCTTGTTTAATCATTTCAAAACACTTTTTAAATATTAAGTAATCTGATAACTTTTGTGTTACTAAAGGGTATTTATCAAAATGATGTATGATAACAGGAATATCTGTGATAGAATCAACTGCATATATTAAAGCTTTTTCTCCACTTTTGCTTATATTCCCTACACCTAAACTATTTTTTATAGATTCTAATAAAAATAGATCTTTGATATGTAAAGTAATAGAAAAACCAGGTCTTACTCTCCATTTAGTTTTTAATTTAGTATTTTTTTGTATTTTTATAGAAAAACATCCTTCAGCATCTGTAAAACCAGTTAAGAACCATGGGTTTATTTTAGATTTTATGATAGTAGAAAATGATTTATTATTAAATTGTTTAGAAGGGATTTTGAAGGGATAGTTTCTTTCGAAACCCGTTAGAGTACACCTTAATTTTGGATTTAACCCAAAATAACTACCGTCTACTCGTTGCTCTTTTACAAAAATTTCTTTTGGCTGTGGGTTTAGAAATTCTGATTTAGATCCGCGATCACCCATTTCGTTTTCACTCATCATATGACTTGTTACCATACCCAGGTAATTATTCTGGCCACTTATAACCTTTCGATTATAGCTTGGTATCATAAGTTTTAGGGCTTCCCCGGAGTTTGATAGTTTTACCCACAGTAGTGTTTTCCCACAACACTTAGCAGGCCAATTTATTTTGCTACCTTTGGATCCTCATAGTTAAGCAAAACTTCCCGCATTTAAAAAGATAAAGTCTAAAAAGGGAAAAATTTAATATTTATATAAAAAAAGTTTAAAATGAAAATACTGATAAAAAAAAAGGTATATTTTACGTTTACACAGATATACATTAAATTTAAAAATTCTCTTTACAAATTAATAATAATTTTCTTTCTATTAAGGAATTATTTAAAGTGTCTAATTCAAAATAAGAGAATAAATTTCCAGTTTTTGCATAACTTAATAATGTACCAGAAGAAGTACAAAGTATTGAAGCAGCTACATTTAATGAATTAAATACGATAGATTGATTATTTAAAACATCTATAACTTTAAGTTTTTTATATCTAGGATTACCTAAACAAAATACTTTACCATATGAACTTACATTATCAAATAAATATGATAATTTTATTTTATTATGTATTTGTTTATTTTTTCTTTTTTCAGCTGCTAAATCTCTAATTTTTTGCTTATTTTCTTCATTGTGAGTTTTACCTTTAAAATTTTGTCTTCCTTTCATTTTATTTAAAGTTTCTGCTGTATGTTTATAACCTAAAATAGAATTAGCTTTAACATTTATATTATAATCAAAGTCATAATTATCTAGATATGTCTGTTCAAAAATAACAGCTTCTTTAGGTTCACAATATTTAATAATTTCAAAAGTAAAATTAGCATGTCCATATTTTAATAAAGCCATATAAATAGGTATTTTTTTAGTTAAAAGACTTCCTTTATCAAAATAAAAATTTAATCTTTTCTTACTATTAGCAGTAGATCCTAAATATGTTTTACCATTAATTTTATTAGTTCATCTGTACACAAAAGATTTATTACTATTTTCTTTAATAATTTGTATTTTTTGATCTAAAGCATTAATATATAATTTTTCTGGTGTTATATTTAATTTTGGTAGACCTCTAGATAAATTTCTTTTTATATTTAAATTACCTAAAATAGAATTAAACAAAATTAATTTTGTTAAATGGTTTGTTGTTAAAATTGTTTTTGTTGCTTTTTTATATATATATGTTATATTTTTTTAAGATTTTGTAGGTTATATATTTTTTTATTATTTTAACAAGAAGCGGGGTGCAAACCCTTTCTTGTGACTAGGGACTTATTTCATATGCCAAGCCAAACCAATAACTTTCTAACTAATCAAATAATAACCAAAAGGAATACTAATCTTAATATGATATCGTTCCTTTCTCGATATTTTAAAGTTTATCTTTTTAAATACTGGAAAAATTAGACTATGTCTTTTAATATCACGTATAGTCGTTGTGGTACCTGTTATTTAATTTATTATTTTTATTCCTTTAGTTTAATATATTAAATAAAAAAAAATTCAATAAAATTTAAAGCTATTTTTAAATTTATTTTTAATAAATGTTAATAATCTATAAAACATTAGGTAGTAAAAAAAAAATTTGTTTTAACGTTTTTTTACCTGCTAGTAGCTTAAAATAATAATAATTAAAAAAATTAAATATTTAAAGTATTCAAGCATATAGTGATTAGTGTTTTTTATAATATTTAATTATTCTCATTCTTTTTAATGATAATAGGATAAGTCATAAGAAATATAAGAAAATAAAAAATTTTTTTTATAATTCACACGGCCTTAACTTGTTGACCGCTATTAACCAGACTTTTGATCAGCAACAGTTTCCTATCACCTTTCTTTCATTGATGGCATCGGGCAAATTTCAATCGCTATACTACCATTTACATGATTGCAGCGACTTGTGGTCGAGATAGGTAGGCCAATTCTAGCTTTCCCCCTCTAAGAACCGTGCGTGCAACTTTTATCGCACACGGCTCAAGCATTATTATAACTATTGAAAATTTATTTATTTTTTTACTTTTTTCTTTGATAACTTTATTTTATTATTTTTATTAAATAATACTATAAATAAAGTATATAAAATTTTATAAACTAAATTACTTTAGTTGTTTTTCTTAAACTTTTTAATTCTTTTTCAAGTCCTAATTTAAGATTTAATTTGTCTTCTAATGAAGGTAATCTATCTAATGATTTAAGTCAATTAATTAAATAATTAATTCTATGTAATTTTTTAGGATTTATTCTTTTGGAATTTAATTCTTTACATAATGTAGCCATTTCTATAAAAATATCTCTATGATATAATTCTGTTCCTAAATGATGTTTATTTACAACTAATTTCATATATCGAATAAATATTTCTAATTCAATACTCTTAGTACCTATTAAAGGATATTCTAAAAAAAATGGTATTATAATATTATTAATATTTAACATATTTCTTACCATAAAAACAGAAACTCCATCTTTCTTATCATAAACTTTACCTATTGATTGAAAAAATAATCGAAATGATTCTAAGAGTTTTAAATCACCTGTGTTCTGAGTAATCGAAAACTCAAAACAAGGCTGTAAAGCTCATTTTAAATTAATATCTATACCTAAATAAGCAGAAAAACAACCTTCACCTGACGTAAACCCAGAAATAAATGCAGGATTAGCTATAATGTAATCTAATTGTTCTTGAATTGTTTTAAAATGTTTAATCATAAAAATTTTTTTTACTTGTTATAATTTTTTGACAGCGTCTAACACTCACCATGATTTAAATGCTAAGCTATTTTTTAGTCTTTTACTTCTTTATAATATTGACCAATTATTATTATAATTAGAAGACAAAGTCTTTTATTTCTTCGCACACTATCGGGGAAACAATTTTTAAATGATATAGTAAATAAAAATGAATTTAAATATATTTTTTAAGAAAAATAATAAAAAAAAAGGGATTTTTAAATTGTTATAATATACCCTAAAGCAAGTCAGCATCCTTTCAGATTAGTAATATTACCTATCACAATCATTACAATTATGCATTAGCTTTTTGCTTGTCCTTTACCCACTAACTGATAATTAACATTACTGTTAATCCTCTGTTTCTTCATTTAAATTGATATTAAATAACAAATTTTATTATAATAAATATCAATAAAACAGTAGTTATTGGGTTTACACTGTTCCCTAATAAATACTTTAATAATAACCTTAGGTTTCCACTCTACGCCGGAGATAATTGTTAGATCAGTTAATTTATAAAAAGAAAATAACTCTATCTCTACTCCTTATTTTATAAAATAATAAAAAAAAAAATTATAATAATATATAAAATATAGATTAACCAGTTATATTTACAAATCCGGTTACTGTTTTAACGACGCCTCAACATGAATTCAAAAAATTTAACCATAGTTATTTAGTCTAGCAAAATTATTTTATTGTAAATATAAAATATAATTACATTGTCCTAATAGCTTAAAACGTATTCGTTACCGATGACGCTCTTATTAGTAGACTTATGAGGATCTAAACTCAAAGTGGATTCACACCACATTATTTATTAGAGCTTAACAGCTCGCACTTTTTAGTAAACAGTTGGGGCTTCCGATTTTGTGACCCTCCATTAGTTTAACAAATTTGTAACAAAAAATCTGATTCTAATAGGTTCTCCTTGTCGTCTAACTTAGGAAGAGGTTTTGCCGAGTTCCTTAACAACTTTTAGCTCTACGCCTTAGTATTCTCTACCAACGAACCTGTGTCGGTTTAGGGTACGGTAGAAACGATATTTTAAAGAATACAAAATTCCATGTAACCGTTTAAATTTCACACGTGATTACTGAATTTTTAATAAGTATGATATTTAAAAGTTATTAATACTTTTATTTAACAATTTTTGATCTCTTATTAATTATTTACTATAAAAATAAATAATACCATTATAAATAACCACCAAAATATTTTTAATTAAGATCCGGATCAAAACAAAAAACAGGTTTATACATATAATAATACCCTAAGCTTAATTTAGTAAATTTATAATTAATAATTAAAAAACTTACTTACGATTTCTCGAACTCTTACATCTTATAAATCATTTAGTGCGTTTGAGTAGCAATTATTTTTTTCAATTGCTTATTTATTTAAATTATAATTATTTATAATCATATAAAATAAAGAATTATCACTCCTTCATCTTTTCTAAAGCCTATAATACTTTACATAAGAGCTGATATTATATTTTTTAAAGTGATCTAAGGTAATCATTAAATTATATCCCCCTTTGATCTTCTTAAATAAAATCATTTCCTTTTCTAATTTAATATAATAATACTCATTTAAATTTTTTAGATTTATTTAAGTAATTAAAATAATATTTAGAAAGAGTTATTTTTTTGTCTCAGAAGAGAAGAATATAATTAAACAGGTCATTAAATTATATTAAATAATCAAAATAATAGCTAAGATTTAAATAAGAGATATCGTTTAATCTTATTTTCAAGTTCCATTAATTATACAATTAGATTAAAAATTATATAAATTTCCTACACTGGACTTTCTGATTTTTCCTCATCAGCCAAAACTTTTGTTTTAGTCCTTAGAGACCGATTTATTTATCAAGTGATTGAATCTTTCCTGAAAACCCTTTCGTATTCGGCGAGAAAGATTATTACTTTCTTTTCGTTACTCATGTCAGCATTATCTCTTCAGTTAACTATAAACAATGAAACACTGTTTAATTTTAGTATTGACTGAATGTTCTATTACCTTAATTAAAAATAACTATATATATATTTTATTTTTAACCAACACGATATCGGTTGATTATTTAGACCCGTTAAATTTTCAGTGCGCACATTCCAAAGACTGTTGCGTTGTTATACGTTCTTTAATAGTAGCCACCACCAAGCTAACTATACAGTTGTATTCTTAATGCCACATCCTTAATTTCACTTAATAATCATTTGGGACCTAGATCAATGTTAACGGCTGTTTCCGTCTTGACTCGCCCAACTTAGCATGGACAGTCTGAATATCTATTATTTGATTTTATGCAATTCCGAGATTCTCTTTCAAAGGTAAGGTTTTCAAGGCCCCCGCAACCTAAACGCCTATTAATTTTAATATTTTTATATTCATATTTAATACTTGTTTGAAATTACCGTGCTGTACCTTCATAAATCTTTAATAGACTCTATACTTAAATATATTTCATAGAAAACCAGCTAGCAGTCTCTAGTTATAAAATTTTTATTATTATTCATTATCAATTAGTTCATCTAAAAAATTAAAAGGGTTAAATATTATTTGGAAAATAAAAAAAAATTCTACACTTTCTACATAAAATTTCTAAATAACCTAAATAATAGAAGTAATTAAAGAAGAGAAGTTAAATTTATAATTACAAATTTTTTATATTTATATATTATTGTAAAGTATATTTTCTTCCTTTACCTTTAATCTTAAAAATTAAAAATTATTTTAATTGTCTTATGAATTAATAAAATAAAGTTTTTATAATTATTTTATAAAAAATGAGTTATAAATTAAAAAAATAATAATAGAAAATTTTTATAACTAAAAGACTCTATCTCATCTTTTTTGATTATCTTATTATTAATAAAATAACATAAAAAAAGATTTTGGCATATTAGTCGTTGAAGTGTAATATATTTCTTGCTGATTATCTTTATTCTATTATTTAATTAGAACTTTAAATTTATAAAGTAAAAATAATAGTTTAAAACTTAAATTTTAAGGATTTCCAGCAAATAGCCAAAATATCATATAACTCTGTTTATTAGAATTAAAAGACCCCACATAGAGGTTAGATTGGTATTTCGCCACTTTCGAGACCTCATCGGAGAATAATGCAACATTCACCCGTTCGATCAATTATAATCTGGACCTCGAAAGATCACACTACCTTCGGGTCTTATAGAAGTAACTAACCCGATATTATTTAATAATTCAGTCGCTTTCGCTAGGGCTTTAAACCTTGCTACTCCTATAAACTTGCTGCATTTATACCAATACTTTCATATTGGATTAGACTATACCTTCAACTCAAGAAAATGTTAGGTAAATTGTATATCAATATATTGAAAATAAAAAGTAAACAAATATTTTATACTTTTCAAATTTTAATCATATAAATAGAAAAAAAGGGTTATATAAATATTTATTATATATTTATTTTATTTATTAATTATTAAGATACTTCTAGATCAAATTTGTAATAAAAATGAGTTAATAGAAAAGGTTTTATTAATTCTAATAATTTATCCTTAGAACTACTAAAAACATATAACCTATAACCATTCGTATGTTTATGTACACCACAATTTAAATTAAATTTATTTTTTAAAATAGAAGCTAATATTTGATTTTCAGTCAAAGTAAAAGATTCAGTAAAAAAAAAAAATCCCTTACCTGATTTATAACCATCATCCATTACCCAGTATGCTAAACTTCTTTCTGTTAAAAATTCAGCTGAATTTAAAGGTATTATTTTATGACCTGTTGAATCATAAAACATATTTTTATATATATTAAAACAAGGTAAACTATAAGTTAAAAATTTTATAGACTTATTAATAATTTTTTGTTCGGTCTATAATAAAAATGTATTTACTTTAGGAGTTGAACCACAATAAGGACTAAAAATTTAAAATAAATGTAAAATATATTCCTTATTCTTAATAGATTGTTTAAATTGTAATCTTGTGTTACAATTGTCATTTTTTTTTTTCGCAAATAAATCACCTAACATAAGCCCAAAAATGATTTCTTTTAACTCTCTATTTAACTGCAAATTAAATTTTACAGATTTTCGATAAAATCGAGTAAATATTCGATTATAAATGTTTTTCATATAAAATAGTTTTTTTTTAATTATTTTTAGATAGTGTCTGACTGCGTTGGCTGATGATTTAAACACCCAACGGTTGCTAAAAAGTGATTTAAACTCTTTAACACTATAATTTAAATTTGTTATTGTTATGAACAAAAATAAAAGTTTTTAATACACTATTGAGGAAACAAGAATTTTTTTTTTTTTGATAATGGTAATGATTTTTTAAACTAAGTAATTTATAACTTAAATACGAATGTAAAATATTTATTATAATTATACGCAGATGTATTTCATGTTTTAATATTGTTTTTTTTTTTATTATTTTGGGTATTGATAAAAATTTTCCATAATTTTTTGGAATATTTGAGTGCTGACATATTAGCAGAATTATTAATTACTACTCTCTTCTTTCGAATAAGTCGTTACAGGGCTAATAAAAAGGAGTATTATAAATCTAAACAAAAGAAATAAAATTACTCAATTCACTTAATTAATAAGTGAAATAAAAATTATAAAAATTTAATTTATTCCTACGATTTACAGCTTCCCACGGTATTTCCATAAAAAAAAAATATTGTTAGGATTCACCGTTAGCATAATAATTATGTGTTAAAATATTATTATACCGATCTAAATGGATCATGAGTCAGTTATATTTTAGAATTTTACAATTCTTATGGGCAAGCAATTCACCCATTATGCAAAAGGTACATCATTGAATATTATATTCTTTTTGAACATTTTTTCTTTGATTGCTTATAGAGTTACTAATTCATTCTATTTCACTAACCTCATCGCGAGGAACTAGTTTCAAACATTCCTTTACAGTACTTTTCACTATCGCTAAATTTATTATACTTAGCCTTAGAGGATGGTTCCCCTGTATTCCGACAAGTTAACACTCGTCGTACTTTTAATAATGTTATCTTTACGTGATTAAGATATACTAAACAAAGATTGTTAATCTTGTTCTATATTATTATTAATACTTATTTTTATTTATTCATTTACGGGGATTAATGATTACCCTCTTTGTATTTTACTTATACCCATAAATAAACGAATTTATTTACAAATATATGGTTTTCTATTTTCCACAATCATTATCTTTATATATTAAATATTATTATAATATACTTTTTTTTTTTGGTTTTTTTTTTTAGTGTTAAACATAACCACTGTTTTAATAGACTATGACAAACTCTCATAATTTTTCCTTTTTGTTATATGAATTTTCATCACTTCTTTTTAATACAGAGTAAGTTCGTATCAAGTGAATAAATAAATTAGGCTAATCCGATTTCACTCACCATTACTTTCGGAGTCTCGGTTGATTTCCTTTTCCTTTCCCTAATGAAATGTTTTACTTCGGGAAGTAATAATATAAAGGTTTCCCTTAGGAACGCCATTCTTGATGCTAATCTTTATTATATATAAATAAAGTATGAATGGCTTTTGGCAAATTGCCTCCTTTTTAATAAATTTGCTTGAGCAATCCTTAATAACCCCTTTGAATACTATTCTACTATATTTTATTTTACAAGACATTAAATTTGTTTTTATTATGAAATGTTTGTTTATATTATATAATTTTTTTTGGATGTTTAAACAATATTGTCATCGATACTTTTATATTTTATAAATTTTATATATTTTTAATTTTGTTTATTTATAATTTTTTTTTTTAATTTTTTTATAAAGATTTGTAAAATTTTTTTAACCGTTATTTTATTTTTATTATTTATGAACAGTTATTGTTTTTTTTACTTACACTTAACCCATATATAATCATATAAAAAAATATATTAATTATTTTTCCAATTCAACAAAAAAAGATTGATTTCGATATCTTATAAAATAAATTAATTAAATATTTTATTATTATTCACTTTATTATTATTATAATAATGATTTATATTTTAGATAAAATTATATTTAGATTGACGAATAAAGAACAATTTTTATTATTAAAATGTCGAACATTGAAATACACAATTTTGACTTTAACAACACTTACAAATTTTAAATATTAAAATTACTGGAAAAAATTGATAAATGATAATTATTAAGTTAGTGCAAGTTTTATGTTAAATTTTTTTTAGATGACTACTATACTAAATGAAAAATGAAATTTCCTAAAGTTGTAATTATAATGTATGAATTAAAATTTAAATGTAAGTTTAAGTATAGGTTTAGTTAAAATTTTATTTTATTATTATATTTAGATATAAAATTGTACTAAATGAAATTATAAAAATGGCCATCAAAAGTAAAAATATAAAAGTGGTAAGATTAGTTTAATTGGTAAAATAACGTTTTGTGGCAACGTGGTTCAGAGTTCAATTCTCTGATTTTACCCTACGTATTCTAACTTTAATAAAATACACTATGTACTCTAAAAACCTTTTATAAAATAATTAGAGTTAATTAAATAATTATAAAATTAAATTACTTTTTATTTTTATTTAAATAATATAATTTTACTATAAATATTTATTAATAAAATCATAGATTTATACATTATTATAAAATAAGTTATATTAAACTAATATAAATATTAAAATTTATTATTTTTGTAGCCGATAAAAGGAATCGAACCTTTATTTTACCGTCATGAATGGTATGTTATAACCATTTAAACTATATCAGCTTTATAAAATATTTATATATATTAAACCTTATTTTATCTTTTTTAATTAACTTAATTTGTATTTATGCTACTTACTATAATTAATAATTATTAAAAAATTTAATAACATTTTATTATCTATAAAACAATAAATTAATAAACTTATAAAATTAGTTATATTTTTCATAATTATATTTGTAATCATTATAATAATATAATCATAATTAGATTTATATTTTTAACTTATACTTATATGCTAATTTATATTCATACTTATATTATAATTTATATTTATACTTATATTCATAATCAAACTTAAACTAAAACTTATTCTTATAATTATATTAATATTTATACTATACTTAAAGTTATATTTATACTTATACTTATACTAATAAAAATAATCATACTAATACCCAAAAAAGATTTATTAAAATTTTATTTTATGATATTTTTTTTTTTATTAATATATTTATATTAAATATAATTATTTTATATTAATATATTTATATGTAGTTTAAAAAAGTTTATTAATTAATACAATTAAATATAATTTATTAAAATAAAAATTAATTATTTATTTAAACTTTATATTTTATATTTTTATTTTTTAATCGAAAATTATTAAAAGAAATTAAATAAATTAAATTTTGATATTAAATTAAAGTTTTTTACTATTTATTAATATTAAAATAATAGAATATAATTATATAAATGAACTATTTTTAAATATATAAATCATAATTTTAATATATAGAAGAGTTAGAATTATTAAATTTCTATAGGACAAATTTTGTATTTTAACATTATTTAACTATTTTTTAAATAATTAATAATATATACTGTTTTTGATCTTAAATACTTAAAGGTTTATATAGGATAATAATAATTAAACTATTGAAATATAAATAAATAATAAACATTACTAAAGTGTTAGATATATTTATATAAATTTTTTAGTATAAATTTTCTTTAAATATACCACAAATTAATTTGTTCTAAAGATATATATAAACAACTATATTATTATAATAATAATATAATTAAACCTTGAACCTTCCCTAAATTTAAATATTACTATTGATTATTTAAACATAATACTTAATAATTTAAGCAATTTAAAAAAAAATATTAGCCTTAAATTGATTATTGATTAACCTTAAAAAAAAAAATTTACTTTTATAAGCATAACTGTAGAAAAATTTATAAAAAGAGTAAATCAGTAGTCCTAATACATTAAATTAATAAAACAGCAACAAAGTTCACTAATTTAATTAAATAAACGTTTATAATTATATAAATATTAATAATTAATTAAAAATAAGTCCTATGTAACAGTTTATTAATAAAATGCACTAAGTTTTAACTTACATTTTAAAAAAAATTTTTTACTTAAATTAAAAAGATATTTATTATTATGTTTAAATTTAATTAATTTAAATTATTATGAATCGTAATTTAATTTTATAAAAATAAAAAAAACATTTCATAATAGTATACATAATCACAATCATTATAACATATAAATTTCAGTAATAGAAATCTTAACTCTCTTTTACTAATTACTAATTAATAGTATATAATACTTTAAGAATTAAATAAGTTAATAATTGATTTATTTAATTAAATTATACTAGTATGTAGCTAAGCTTTCCCTTTATTCTATTTTTATGAAAAAAAATAAAGTTATATAAAGTATAAAAATAAAGAAATTAAATAGTAAATTAATTTTATAATGTATGTTTATATAAAATAAAAACTAACGATTCACCAAATTTTATTTGATTGTAATTATAAGTATAATTATAAAACCAACATTTAATTTTTTCAGTTTAAACATTAAAAAAAAAATAACATTTTTATTAATAATAATCCAAGTATCTAACTAAAATATTTGTTTATATAATTATAAACATAATTTATATTTTAAATATATATTAAATTAGCTATTTTTATTGAATTTTTAAAATATATTATAAATTGTTTCTGTTATATAATAATTAAAGTTTTAATTAAATTTTATTATTATTAAAATTTGGTTATCTAAATAAATAATAAATAAAATCTTAATTAATAAATATTATATTATAATTAGAATAAATAATAAATTATAAAAAAGAAAAACATGTTGAGATAAATAAGCATTTAAGGATTTGTACGATTTTAAGCGTACGTATGAGTTCCCAATAACACATCTTAAGCATTAGAACTTAAAAATATTACGTGGAATTGTTATAGGACATTTAAATTTAAATAACTTTTTAATGTAAAAATTACTTACCTCTCATATTTAGGAGTATTTTAGGTTATAGATGATTCTACACATTTTCAAGTGTTTTTACGAATACTACATAACCATATTTGGACTAAGCTACCATAAGATATTAAACTTTATAGATTTAATTTAGGATATCTATACCCAATAGAAGTCATTAAAATTAGCAAACTTGAAGTAGATAATATTATCCATTAATTACAAAAGTGGCATTAGATTTTTCTATCTTTCCTATACCCACTGATAAATATTATATTATAATTTCCTACATTTCAGTTAAAAATACCTATATTTTTATGTTATCTCCTTCCTTTTGGTTTGGGGATCATTGGGCTTACCATGTTCCAATATTTACACTTTATTTTATTAAGATTTTGGTTAGATACTATGATCAGCTGGATTAAATTATCACGGTTTCATATGAAAAAACGACTCACTCACTTCCAAATTTAAATAACTTTTTACTGAGAAAGTTAACCAATTAGAACAAATTTCACCAAACTAAAGTTAGTCATCTTCACTTTAGTTTAACTTTTATCTTTAAGCCTAAGCCATAAAATATTCTGATTAAATTTTACTTTAGCTATTGTCTCCGGAACTTCACACTCATAATTTATTTATACGAATGTCCAGATAGGCTCAGACAGGGAAATATCTGAAAACAATCATGTCTCATTATCAATATTAACTTTATATCGCACTATGCAAAAATTAAATAAGAAAGGGCTTAAATTGAACAATTATTTTTAATTTCCTTTAATTTATAATTTATGTCAAAAAGAAACAAAATTTTTTTTTAATATTAAACTCAATTTAACTCTGAAATACCTTAAATGAACATATTTTATGAACTGTTAATAAAATTATAAAGTATTTTCAATTCTAAGTTTATTTTTAATTAACTAAATTAATGTAAATTTATAGCATCTTTAATATAACTTAAAAGTAATAAAGTAAACACATAAGCTTGTATAAATGACACTGCTAATTCTAATCCAATAATAGCTAAGAATAACATAAAAGGTATTAAAGTAATTATTGCTATAAATAAACTACCAGTAAACATTTGATATAAGAAAGTTGATAATATTTTTAGCAGAGTATGACCAGCTGTAATATTACTAAATAGTCTTATACCTAATGAGAAAGCTCTAGCAATATAACTTATAAATTCAATTAAAACTAATAATGGTACTAATGCTAAAGGAGTACCTGATGGAATAAAGAACGAAAAGAAATGTAATTTATGTATAGATAATGCTAATATTGTTACACCAATAACTATAGTAAATGATAAACCTATAGAAACTACTATCGAAGAAGTAATAGCATAAGAATAAGGAACATTACCAATTAAATTTGCTACTAAAATATATGTAAAAATAGAATAAATAAATGGTAAATAAATTTCTTTTCCTAATTGTTCTTTAACCATAGAATTTATACTAGCAAAAATACTTTCTAATAATAAAGATCATTTAGAAGGTAATAATTTAATTGAATTATTAGCAACATAATGTAAACCAACTATTAAAAATATTATTAAAAAAGAATATAATACTAAATTAGTTATAGTAATATTAATATAACTTAATAATGGAGCATTTAAACTTAATAAAGAAAATACTTCGAATTGATCTAAAGGTGAATTTATAAATAAATTAGAAAAATTATAATTAATATTTGTCAACATCTATATTATATTTACATATAAATAATCATTAGTTATTCTTGGATCAATATTAGCAAATTTTTTTTTTATTTTTTACATCAAATTTATAAAAATTATACGATAAATCAAATCTATATTAAAAAAATATATAATATATATTATATATAATATATAATTAATATTTATAATATAATATATTATATAAAAAATATAAATAACTTCTTATATTTAGACAATTTACCTTAATTATTTTACTAAGATATTTATTTTTATTTATTATTGCTTATTTTATTGATTATTGATTATTGATTATTTATTATTTATTATTTATTATTTATTATTACTGTTTTATTCTAGATATAAATATTTATCTTTAACTATATTCAAATCATCATCAAATTTAAATTTCAATAAATAATAAAATTAGTAACTTATTTAATAAGTAATAGAGTAACATAATTAATAAATCCATTTACTAATATAAAAACAATTATACCTAAAATTCTATTCTAATTTTTATTCTTATTCTTATTTTTATTTTAATTTTTATTATGATTAAGATTAAGATTATGATTATAATTAAGATTATGATTAAGATTAAGATTAAGATTATGATTCTGATTATGATTTGTTAATCAATTGGGAATTTGTATTTGTATTTATATTTGTATTTGTATTTGTATTTGTATTTGTATTTGAGAATTCAGATGCATAAGAATTTTTAGCTTCTTCTATAGAATCTGATAGCTCTTGTCATTCATAATCAAAAGTATCATCAGATTTGAAAGGTAATTCATTAGGAAAAAGTGATGTATTAGAATTATTTAATAGAAAAGGTCTAACTCTAAAAAAAGAATTATTATTTAATTGTGTATTTCTTCTAGAATTAAGAATAGAATTTAAATTAGTATTTAAAAAATTATATACATCATTTCTATTACCAGATGTATTATTTAATATAGAAGTTATAAAATAATCCATTAAAAAAGGATTAATATCAAGTCCTTTTAATAACATTAAATTACTAATATATTCAATCTGATTTGCACGGGATAAATCTTTAAATTTTAAATTTTCTAATGATAAATCTCATCCTTTATTTTCATTATAAGGCACAATATTATTATTGGATGATTCAGATTCAGATTCCGATTGCGATTTCGATTCCGATTCAGATTCAGATTTAGAATTGGTATCTTGTTCCGAATTTAAAGAGGTTTCTTCATTATTTGCTGATAATACCAATCCAACAGTCATTGGGACTACAGATAAAACTATTTTAGTTCGATAATAATTATAAATAATCAAATTTTTTAAAGGTAATAAAAATAAAAAAAATCCAATATCAATGTAAAACATAAAAATTAAAATACTTAATAATATAATAATATAATAAATTAAATATTCTAAAATATTAATTTCTATTAAACATCCATTTATAAACTGTTCTATAACTATTAATAATTGTAAATCTGTAAAAAAGTTTTTTAATAATAAAGTATATTCAAATTTAGTAAAACTAAAAAGTAAAGTAAATGTAATATATATTTTATTTTCATCTGTTAATAATAATGATAATAATAATGATAATGGTAATTTCAGTTTAAACATCATTAATGAAATTACATTTTCAACAAAAGGAAAATTTAAAAAAATAGTTTGATTTATTAATGATAATTTAAAGAAAAAAAATATAAAAGTAAAAATTAAATAAATAATTAAACTTTTAATAAAATATTTAAATAAAAAATTATTATATATAAAACTAAATTTTATAAATATTAGTTTATTAAAATTAAGATATTTATTTTTTCTTCATAAACTTAAAGAATCAAAAAAATAATGTAAATAGTAAGTTAATTTTTTTAATTGTAAATTTAATTGTAATTGTAATTCTAATTTTAATTTTAAATATAAATGTAAATTAGGATAACTCTTAAAATTAAAGAAAATATTTAGATTAATATAAATGTTAAAATTGTAATAATAATATTGTAATATAATTTTAAACATATAAAAATGTAAATTTAATAAAATTAAGATATATGATATTACGTTATTAAAATGTATTTTTAAATTTATTATTATAATTTTTATTTTTAATAAAAAATTGGTATAAATTTCTTTTTTAATTAATCTAATTAATAATATTAATTTTAATTTAATTTTAAATGTAAAATATATGAATATTATATTATAAATATTAAAAAAATATATTAAACTTTGAATTTGAATTAGTAATTGTGATTTATCTAAAAAATTGTTAAAAGAAATTAAAATTTTAATTAACTCTAAATCTATAAATTGCATTACTTGTGTTTTAAATATAATTATAAAATCTATAATATATGTTACTATTAAAACAAATATTAATATAAATTTACACTGATATTGAAAATTAGTTAAAGAAAAAATAGAAGATAAATCTAAAAAAGTTAAATTAGTAAAATAAAATTTATATATAATAGATTGAATAAAAAATAAAAATTCTAATAAATTTGTAAATAAAGTATAAAAAAAAATTTCAATTAAATTAAGTATAATAAAAATGTTAATGTTAAAGGGATATAATTTTGTTATTATTGTTTTTGTATTAAAAAGTTTAAAGAAACTATTTATTTTGGTTATGGTTTTATAGATATTTATTTTATTAAAAAAAAATTTGTTAAGATTCATATAGATTGAGATTATAAATTTTTTTTTAAACAAAATATGTTTTATTTTTAAAGTAAGATTTAACATAATTTTTTATAAATTGTATTAATAAAGTAAATATATTGATGATGAAATTCTCAATATATTTAAATATTTTGGTTAGTATATAAGAAATATACTAGTTAATAAAATGTTTTTTCATTTTTGCATTTTTGCAAATTAGATTTAGATAAGAAAAAGATTTATAAAATACAAGCATTTTTGTAATTTATTTTTTATTTTTTATTTTTTTTTTTTATTTTTTTTTTTTTTTTTTTTTTTTTTTTATTATTTTTTTTTTTTTTTATTTTTTTTTTTAAATAAATAATATAAAAAAAAATATTTATATTTTATTAAATAATTTTAAAAATAATATAAAATAAAAATTTAAAAAAAAAAAAAAAAAAAAATAAAAAAAAAAAATAAAAAATAAAAAATAAATTACAA
>Ga0137416_10000033_pt1 | contig 47408 bp, 40 predicted proteins | sample CZODoug3_1_1_16f_FD_108282 | JGI IMG/M metagenome (GOLD analysis project Ga0137416, IMG submission 108282) | Vadose zone soil fungal communities from Angelo Coast Range Reserve, California, USA - CZODoug3_1_1_16fungal (Illumina Assembly) | ecosystem: Environmental > Terrestrial > Soil > Vadose...
GGACTTTCATCTGTCGAGCCAGAAGCGGATATTCCGGACGTACCGGACGCGCCGCGAGGGCTTGCCGGGCGTCGGTTGACATCTGCACTCGCCCCCCGGCATTGGTCAGAGCCACGGCCCCAGCTCCGGCCACCTCGGTTCCCGTCGGAGGCGCCGCAACACTGTCTGGAGCTACAGCTGTGGATTGCAGATCGACCTTCACCGAGGGACTCCCCGGTCTTACTGGCTGGTGCCGGTCCCCGGCCACCACCTCGATCCGAAGCGGTGGCAGAACCGCCCGTGTTGCAGTGACCAGTGGCGCCACAGGAGCCGCCGGAACTGTGCTCTGGCGGGCTTTGGCAGCTCCCAAGATATGATTCTTTTGCTTTTTGATAGCCGGAACGGGCTTAGCCGCTGCCGGAACCGGCGTCGTGGCATCGGTCGTCGCCACCGGCGCGGACTCATCACTGGAATCGGACTCAGCCACGTCCGGTGAGGAGGGGAACCAGAAATCCCGGTCTTTGACCAGAACCAAACCCAGCGCAACCAACAGCAGGATAAGGGCAATCACCATACGGCGCCGCTGCCGCTGGTCGTTTTCTACGGGAAAAGCGGGGGTGGTGACAAGCTGCGGCTCAATCCGCTGCTCTTCGACAATTTCCTGTTGCTCCAGCTGCTCTAACATGCCGCGACCCACCTTCCTGAGAGTCGGTCTGGGGAAGGCACTTTCGACAGTATGCCCTGAAACCGACCACAAAGCCAAGAAAAACTGTGCTGATTTGGCCCGTGTCAGCCCGGTCACAGCCAGTTGTGGCCTGGTCACAGTGCCCTGTTAGAGGGCGGGTGGATACTCATCGAGTAACGTAGGTCATAACAGGCTTGGCCAGAAGGGCAACTTGGGCGGGCGGAAGGCGAAACGCTGGGAGTGTCCGGCCCCGGTGGGCCAGGCAAAAGGAGGTCGGCGGTCGCCATACGGACTGATATCATCAAAAGCTGTCTTACCTCTAAAGTGCGGGGCGACCGTATTTTCTGCGACTTACCGACCTCAGCGCTGCAGTCCTTTGAAGCCATCAGATAACGTGCCGCCTCCCCTAGGGGCCGCGGCCCTGTTCATGGAAGGGCAAGCCCCACGCGGAATCTTCCTGTTTGTGCAAAGCGAGGGTCAAGCTCTCCATTTGCGCCACCGATGCTGAGACCGCTCATCCGGAAGATTGCCGAGCCCGGGGAAATCCTGGGACTGAGCGCCAGCGTCTCCGGCAAGCCCTATGAACTGCCGCCGAGACGATCGACCCGTGCCAGGTTAATTTCGTGAAGCGCGAGGATTTTTCTGCGCTTCCTCGAAGAACACTCGGAGGCGTGCTTCAAGGTTGCCGAGCAGTTGAGCGAAATCTATACCCACGCTGGCCACGAGCTACGGTCGCTGGGTTTGTCCTGTTCCGCGGGCGAAAGACTTGCAAGGCTCCTGCTTGAGTGGAGTTCGAAAAACGGCGAAGCGATGAAGCCGGAACCCTGTTTGAAGCTGGCACTGACTCATGAAGAGATTGCCCAAATGATCGGCACTACGCGCGAGACCGCACCCCGACTTTTCGCCGACTTGAAAAAGCGACTGATCGTTCAGGCCAACCGGTCCACACTGCTGATCCGCAACAGAGTTGCTCTCAAGGCCATGGCCACGAAACCGCTGATGTATTCGACAACGCGCGCCGATCAACGATCCTAACCGCGATCAGCGCTAAGTCCGTTGCCTCCTGGACAGCGTTGGAGCAGAGCATCGCGAATCCCGTAGTTCTGCAGACATCACATTTTAATGGTCACCGAAGATTGAAAGGGCATGTGTAGCGACAGTGCGCGCCGTAACATGAAAGGCCGTGGGCGTGAGCTCGCCGGCAATCTTGTTCATGTTGGGAATCATTAGCAGCAGGCCCTGCGACGCTGCAAAGCTTGTGGCAAGCGCTCCCGTCTGCAATGCCCCATGAACCGCTCCAGCAGCGCCGCCTTGGCTCTGCATTTCGATGACGTGAGGCACAGTTCCCCAAATGTTGGGCATGCCTTCCGACGCCCACTGGTCGGCCCACTCGCCCATCGCAGAGGATGGAGTGATCGGGTAAATCGCGATCACTTCATTCAGGCAGTAGGCCACATTGGCTACAGCTTTGTTGGCGTCCATGGTTTTTAATTTTCGTTTCATGACTCCCCGCTGTGAGCTAGCGAAAGGGTCCTGACCACTACACATCGAGTCCCTACCGAAGCATGCCCGAGACCCAAGCAGCTGTCGGGAATCGGGGTCACAGAGTGGTGTGACCGCAGTCACACGGGATCGAGCGTGACCATCTCTGAGGAGAGTGGGCGGGCAGATTAGGGTATGAAAAAGAAGCTACAGGTCCAGGACCGCTTGCACCGAAGAGGAATCATCTAGCAGGCGCAAACGAAAACCAAGTTTTCTGAAAGTGGTTTGCATAGCCAAATTATCACGCAGCATTTCAGCCTCAATGCGACCTAGTCTCTGGTCTCGTGCGATGTGGATGAGCCGGCGCACTAATTCCGTTCCCAGGCCTCGATGCTGATATTGGTCGGAGACCACAACTGCGACTTCCGCATCTTTATCCGCCTTCAGCTTATTGAGCCGCCCCACGCCCAATATGTTCAGCTCAGCGGTCTGTGGATCTGTGCATTCCGCCACAAGCACCATCTCGCGTTCGTAGTCTGTAAAGCAAATGCGCACTAATCGGTCATGGGCAGTGCGCCTGGCCAGGCTCAGCGAGGAGAAATAGCGCAAGTACACGGTGGCGGTCGGAGAGCGTCCCGTGGAATTTGACCATCAACGGTTCATCTTCTGGACGAATCGGACGGATCGTGACTCGAGTTCCGTCTTTCATCGTCCACCGCGAAACGTATTGTCGCATGGCGGGATTTGAATTTATTGTTGCCATCCGAGCCCTTTTCTGCAACAGGGGCTTAATTTTTGCTCTTCCATGACACCCTCCAACGCGATCTTCATTCGATAAATCGCAAAAGCATGTGCCCGCAATCATCCGTGAGAGTGATGGCGGTCACCCGTGAACGTGATCGGCATCCTCGCAGCCTAACTGGATCCTTGCGAGTCTGGGTACGGAGAGGTGACGTATGTCACACGACGAACACGAAATGCTGGAGCTCCTCAAGTTTGAGCTGAAATTCTTGGAAGATGGAGGCTACAGGCAGTCACCCCGGACACCCTGGCGTGCTTCATACATCCTGGAAGACTCCCCCAGTTGTCCGAATCTGGGCGATCCCGCTCGGACACATCCCCTGCAGCGAGTGTCGATTGATAAAGTTCGTTCCCCGTGAACTGCAGGGTGAGAGCTCGCCGTGCCGGTTTATTCCCCTCGATGAAAAGGGGGAGACCATTGACTATTTCGATCGCTGCGGCACGCAGCTCGAGTTGGAAGAAGCTCTTGCCGGCTGGCAGCGAGGTCAGATCGCACGGATCGAACAGCAGCTGGCAAACTCGACGGTTCCGTTGTTGGAGGAACGGGTCAAATTCTCGAAGTTGCAGAGGCTTAAAAAAGGCGCTAACTGCCGGTTCGGAGTGACGCCCCCGACACCTGAACCCTTATTTTAGGAATTCAACATTTTCTCCAGGGCGGGCTTGTTGCGAATAATCAGGGTGGATCCCTTCCGTTTTGCAGCAACTGCTTCTTCTTGAAATCAGAGAACAAGCGGCTAACCGTCTCGCGCGTAGTGCCGATCATGTCCGCGATTTCTTCAGGCGTCAGTGTCATCTTCACATGCTTAGGCTCATGCGCGTTACCCCTATCTGGCGACCAGGAGAGTAGCAGCTTTGCAAACTTCTCTGAAGGTGAACTCGTCAGACTTAATGTGCGGATTCCCTCATATGCGGTGTAGTAGTTGCGGCTGAGTTGCTCTGCAACTCGCAACGCCACCTCTCGGTGTTCGCGGGGTGTCGCGCCCTACTGGCGTGTTGCCTGGCAGACTTCGAGCAAAAACAACTACTTGGAAGTCGGTGGCTACGGCATGCATGTTTAAGGGCACTCGGAACGGCATCACCGGCCCGATGGATGGCTATACAGACTGGGCCGCAGACTTTCAGTGTGACCGAACGATTCCTAGGTTCAAGAACGACGTGCTTTCCGTCCGCGGTTCTTACATCCGGGGAGAACTCGTCCCTGCTGGCGACGTTCGCTGCTGGTGGCGCAGCACAAACTGCGCACCATCTGAACACTGCCCAGGCAAATGTCGAACACCACTTCGGTACCAAGCTTTCTGGGACGGCCGGATTGTTTGACATAACCGGAACCCGGGATTCACTGCTCTTTTCTCAGGCCGCAGTTCCGCGCACGAAAAGTCTCCGCGAGGACGATAGGACTCTGGGAACCGGCGGGCCACACACGCTAACCATCTTTCCTCACCCTGAGCGCGAGCAACACCCGGCTCCCGCTTGATTGAGAGCCGGGTACTTTTGTGGAGAAGGTCTTGAGACCTACGCCGACTTCTTAATGTCGGCAGGGAACTCGATCACCTTGCCGCGCTGGGTTTCCGGAACCCACTTCACCTTTTTCCGGAAGCGGCTCGGAATGTAGAATTCGATCACCTGTGCCATAGCATCCTCCGATCCAATACCCCAACAGTCTCGGATTCTTGCCCTAGGTCACCGTGCCGAGGCTGTCGGCTGTTACTGCGTTAGATGCGTTTTCCGGTGCAATGTGATGCGATTCATGGTTCGGCCATCGGCCCCGAACGGTTGCATTCCGCAAGTCACTGATTGAAAAGGGATTTCTTGCGCGCGCGCCTTGGGCGTCGGAGGGTTGCGGTCTTCCATCCCGTGGATGGGCTCAGGGTCTTGAGCGATTTCAGAAACAGGCCGCCAGAGCCGCTGGAATTCTCGTTTTCAACTCAAATCCTTTAGAATTCTGTAACCTCACGGTGCGCTGCGAATCCCATCATCACCGCCGCGGTTTCGCGGTACTCTCTCTCTGTGCCGTCTCGGAGATCGTTTGAATGGATGAGCGTAAGTTCAAGAAAATGAATCGACGCGAGTTGCTGAAAATCACGCCCGTGATCGCCCTGGCAGCGTTCGCGATTCCGGTGTTGCGTGAGCCCTTGCTGAAAAAAGGACTTGCGTTCAGCGACTGGGCCTCGGGCAAGCTGTTTCGTCCCGGACACCTGGCAACGACGTTCGAAGACTCCGAGCTGACCCCCTTCGAGAAGTTTCCAATCAACGGTTACGACGTGGACGATCCGGGCGTGATTTTCGAGAACTGGACGCTGACCGTGAGCGGCGCTGTGCAAAAGCCGGGAGACTATACCCTGGCCCAGATTCAGGCACTGCCAGCCACCCGGCAGAACACGCGTCACGTTTGTGTCGAGGGCTGGGATGTGATCGGTCGATTCGGAGGCACGCGCCTCTCGGAATTTCTGAAGTTGATCGGTGCCGACCCAACCGCCCGATTCGTTTCGGTACAGTGCGCCGATGACTACTACGAGTCGCTGGATATGGCGACTGCGATGCATCCGCAGACGCTTCTTTGCTACGAAATGTACGATAAACCCCTCACCCGCGAACATGGCGCCCCGGTTCGTCTCAACGTTCCAACCAAGATCGGATACAAGCAGGCCAAGTATCTGACCGACCTGAAGGTCTCCCACGTGCTCGACCGGGTCGGGTACTGGGAAGATCAGGGCTATTCGTGGTTTTACGGACTCTGAGTCTCGCGGAGGGTGGAGGAATGCAGGCTGAGGTCGTCGAGTTCGAATCGGCCAAGACCGGCGAGAGTGTGCAGGCGGTTTACGAGCATCCCTGGCCCGTGCGGTTCTCGCATTGGTTGAACACGATTGCGCTGTTTGTAATGACGGGCAGCGGGCTGCAGACCTTTCGGGCATTCCCCAGTTTCGGTGCGAAGATTCCCCAAAAGGATCTTCTGAACTGGCCGAAAGCCTTTGCGATCGGTGGCTGGCTGGGTGGCGCGCTCCAATGGCACCTCACCTTCATGTGGATCTACATCGCAACCGGGCTCTTCTATCTCGGCTACCAGATCTGCAGCGGCCACTACTGCCAGGTGCTGTTCCTGCCCGGCGACATCGGCGGGGTTTGGCCGATGGCACGGCACTATTTTCTGTTCGGGCCGAAACCCCCTGCCACCGAAGCCTATAACCCTCTCCAGAAACTCGCTTACACCTCGGCGCTCGGGCTGGGCGTGCTGTCGGTGCTGACCGGTGTCGCCATTTGGAAACCCATACAGTTTTCCTGGCTGGCCTGGCTGATGGGAGGATTTCACCTGGCACGCCTGTGGCACTTCCTGGTGATGTGGGGAATTCTGTTTTTTCTGCTCGGACACCTCGTGATGGTGGTGCTGCACGGCTGGAATAATTTCATGTCGATGCTCACGGGATGGAAAACGCACCCCGACTATACGCCCCGCTCGTAGCGGCGGAAAACCAACCGAGGAACGCTCGCATGGGCAGCCTGCCCCAGAGAACGAATATTCAGGTGAAGACCGAAGATGCTGCGGAGATGCGCGAGCAAGATCTTCTGCGGCGTGTCCAGGCTGGTGAGAAGCAACTCTTCTACGAACTGGTGAAACCCTACGAGCGACGGGTCTATACGGCGGCTTTTTCTGTTTTGCGCAACCAGGCCGAAGCCGAGGATGCGGCCCAGGAGGCCGTGGTCAAAGCCTTTACGCATATCCAACAGTTTCGTGCAGAAGCCCGGTTCAGCACGTGGCTGATTCAGATCACTGTCAATGAGGCGCTCATGAGGCGGCGGAAGGCCCATTCCGAAATCATGGAACCCATCGGAGAACGCCTGCAAGGGGACGGCAACTACACTCCTCGCGATTTCGCGGATTGGCGGGAGATTCCGTCGGAAGTGCTCGAGCGAAAAGAAATCCGCCAGAGACTGGCCAGCGCTGTGGCCGCCCTCACCGAAAAATATCGCGAGGTTTTCGTGCTCCGCGACGTGCAACAGCTCAGCATCGAGGAGACTGCCGAAGTGTTGGGCATTTCGCGGGCTTCGGTGAAGACTCGGTTATTGCGCGCCCGATTGATGCTGCGCGACATGCTGGCGCCGGGCCTGGGCGCCGCGTGGTTCGAGCGCTTGCCGTTCGAGAAGGGAAACAAGCCATGGTAGTCAATTGCGAACACGTCTGGCAGGAGGTTTCCAATTATCTCGAGGGAGAACTGGATCCCTCGTTGCGGTTGGCAATGGAAGCGCACTTCAAAGAATGCAGGCATTGCACCGCAGTCCTTGACGGCACCCGCAACGTCATCCAGTTATACGGGGACGATCGCCTCTTCGAAGTGCCCGCCGGGTTTGGCCAGCGTCTGCAAAGGAGGCTGGCGCAGCAATTGGGGCCCGCGGGATTCCGCAGAGCGGGCGGGTTTTGGATGCTGGCGGTGGCGGCCACCGCCCTGGCGGTGGGTGGTTTGGCGCTCGGGAACTCGGGTGTGTTCCGACAACCCGAGATGCGCTCGCCTCTCGCCCGGTTGCCGCACGGCATTCCTCCCAGCCTCATCGTTGCGGTTTCAGATGAGGGGCGGGTCTTCCACGTTCCAGGCTGCAAGTACTTGCACAAGCACGAGAGTGAAAACCCGAAGTTGATGACGGCTGCGCAAGCCTTGCGCGAGGGATACGCGCCGTGCATCCGCTGCCTGCGAGAGTACCTCAGCGAACGGGTGGAATGCCCGCGTCCGTTCTCGCCCTCTCTCCAGCGGTCGGATCGACCTGCGCTTCCGGGTCAGCCCGGGTTCTAATACGTGTAAGTGGTGGCGAAAAAAACGCACAGCGGATCAAGGATCGGCGAGTTGCGGGAGCCTGGAAAGCAATCCGGGCAAAGGCCCTGAAGGTCCTTCACCCGGATTTCTGATCTTGGCGATGGAACGAGGAAACTAGTTCTTCTTCATGTCGTCACTGTTCATCTGGTCGTGCTTCATGTTGTCGTCCTGCTTCATCTCGCCACCGGACGACTGCGCAAATGCGGTCATCGACACGGCAAGCAGACACATGGCCATCGTCTTGCCAATGAGCTTGTTCATAGGTTCTCCTTTGGAGTGGATTCCCCGTATGCGAGGGCAAGAGTGAGATGTTTCGAACACTAGAAGGTTACAGGCCGGGACCAGTCCGCTCCCGCACGTGATTAAGAATCTAGGAATCAGAACCTAGGAATCAGAATCTGAGAACCAAACAGAAAATGACGCGTCCACGAGTCCTTTGGGAACTCAACACGTCAGCTGATCTCGTGAGAGTTTTAGCCCATTCAGGTTTCCAAGAACCGTAACTGCGATCGACTCGGTGCGGAAGAAATCGTTGGCCATGTCCTGCAAGTCTTCGGCGGTCACGGCTTCGATCTTTTCAATCAGTTCATCCATTCCGTAGAAGCGGTCGAAGTACATGTCCTGCCGGGCGAGGTTCGACATCCGCGCCGTCGAGGACTCCAGCGACAACATGAGACTCCCCTTCAGTTGATCCTTCGATCGCCGCAGTTCTTCGTCCGGCACAGACTCCGACTTCAGTTTTCTGAATTCGGAAACAATCGACTGAACCACCTTGGCCGCCGACTCGCGCGAAGTTCCCGCATAGACCGAAAGGCATCCCGTGTCACGATAAGGGTTCAAGTCGCTGTAGATGGCGTAGGCCAGTCCCTGGCGCTCGCGGATATTCTGGAAGAGTCGCGAACTCATGCCCCCGCCCAGCAGGGTATTGAGAACGTAAGAGGCGAATCGCTTTTCGTGGGCGATTGGGTGCGATGGAACCCCGACGCAGATCTGCACCTGCTCGAGCGATTTCTTGTTGCGCAGCGTAATGCGTGGCACAACCTTGGGCGGCACCGAGTGAAAGCCGTTCTTTACGGGCTTCATTCGATCGAAATGCTTGGCCACCAGGTCGACAAACGGCTCGTGCTTCAGGTTCCCAGCCGCAGCAATGATCAGGTTCCCCGGTGTGAAGCGCTTCTGATAGAGATCGAGCACGACCGGCTGCTCGAATCCCTTCACCGTGTCCTTGGTCCCAAGGATCGGTTTGCCCAGCGGGTGATCTTTCCAGAAATTCTGCGTGAAGATTTCGTGAACCAGATAGTCGGGGTTGTCCTCGTCCATCTTGATCTCTTCCAGGATGACGCGCCGCTCGCGAGCCACGTCCTCAACCGCGAACACCGGATTCAGCACCAGATCCGAAAGCACATCGAAGGCGATCGGCAGATGCTCGTCCAGCACCTTCACGTTGAAGCACACGCACTCCTTGGCGGTGAACGCATCCAGATTCCCGCCAATCGAATCGACTTGCCGGGCAATCGCCTCCGCGGACCTGTTCCGTGTCCCCTTGAACACCATGTGCTCGATGAAGTGAGACAGACCGTTCCGCTCAGGGGTTTCGTCCCGGGACCCGCTTTTGACCCAAATGCCAATCGAGACAGACCGGATATGCTTCATCTCCTCGGAGATGATGTTCAGCCCGTTCGGCAGCGTCTGCCGGTGTATGTTGCGTAATTCTTCAGCCATGAAAGTCGTGTCCAGGCTGATTCGCCGTCAAGCGACCATTCCCAGGGACTTCTCTACCATTCTCCCACACCCGGCGGTTGACCGAGCGTGGAATAAGTTTCACCAATGGAATCAATTAGTTGGAGCCTCGCCCCCCGGTCTCGAACGTGCCCTCAACGACTGAGGATAAGACTCGGTTAGAATCCGCAATGGAGGGCGGTTTGCTGTCTCAAATGGCATGACTGACCAGACGCACCACCGATTGTTGGGTCTTGAAATGAGCGAACTCGCCGGCCTGGTCGAAGAGCTCAACCAGCCGGCCTATCGTGCACAGCAGTTGTTCGAGTCCCTGTATCGCCAACGCGTTCAATCGATGGGCGAGATGTCCACCCTGCCGTCCCGGATGCGCGACGACCTGGCCTCCCGGGGCGTGTCGGTGGGCTTGCCGGCAATTGACGCCAGATTCCGGTCCGAGGACGGCACGGTCCGCTATCTGATCGCATGTCCAGATGGCCAGACCGTTGAGACAGTTTGGATGCCTGAGGGAGACGGAGGCGAGGCGGCGGATGGGAGCGAGGCTGGGGACGACACCCGTGCGGGGATGCGACCCTGGGATCGGGCCACGATCTGCATCTCCAGCCAGATCGGGTGTGCGGTGGATTGCCAGTTTTGCCTGACGGCCCTGCTGGGCGTGAAGCGCAATCTCACCGCGGGAGAAATCGTCGGCCAGGTGTGCAGCGTTTTGCGCGACCGGAAAGTGTTTCCCCCACAGGATCGCGTGAACCTTGTGTTCATGGGAATGGGAGAACCTTTCCTCAACTACGACAACTTCATGAAGGGGGTGCGTCTGCTGGTGGAAGGGGTGGGCATTCCTGAGTCGCGTATGACGGTGTCCACTGCCGGCATTGTTCCGCGAGTCTACGATTTCGGACGGGAACCAGTGCGCCCGAAACTGGCCATCTCGCTGAACGCTTCAAACGAGCGGCTACGCACGGAATTGATGCCGATTAATCGAAAGTGGACCCTCCGGATGCTGATGGACGCTGCGCGCGCTTTTCCCCTGCGCGCGCGCGAGCGGCTGACTTTCGAATATGTGCTGCTGGAGGGGAAAAATGACTCCGCAAACCATGCCCGCGAAGTGCTGGAGTTGATTCGAGGGATCCGTGCCAAAGTGAACTTGATTGCTCTCAATCCCGGCCCTGGCATTGCATTCCGGACGCCGGCGGAGGATCGCGTCTTGGCATTTCAGCGGATTCTGATCGCGGCGGGAATTCCTGCGTTCATCCGTCGTCCCCGAGGGCGCGACATCTACGCGGCCTGCGGCCAACTCAAGCGCACGATCGAGATTGCTGCCGCCCCCGAGGCAGTTTCAGGCAACGCTCGCTAGTTCTCGACTCGTGTTTCCTGGGCTGATTGCGACAGGGTTCCCGCGGCTGGTTCCTGAATTTCTTCCTCGACCAGAGCTTGTGTCCCTGCCGCGGGCAGTTCGATTTGAACGATGGTCCCACCCTCGAGTCGATTTCTACACTTGATCAGCCCGCGATGCTCCTGAATGATGCCGTAGCAAGCACTCAGTCCCAGGCCGGCTCCTCTGCCCACCGGGCGGGTCGTGTAGAAGGGATCAAAAACACGCTCAGGTTCGCGAAGCCCGGGGCCATTGTCGGAAAACTCCAGAATGATGGTGTTCCCGGCGCGGCAGCTTCTGACCGCTAAGATTCCGCCGCCCACTTCCTCGAGCGCTTGCAGGGCATTGTTGCCAATGTGCAGGCAGACTTGCAGCAACTGGTTCGCATCGGCCGATATCTGCGGCAGGTCGCTGGCGAGCGTCATCTGCACTTCGACCTTGTGAGTGCTGAACTGCGGCTGGCACAGTTTTACGGCAGTCTGCGCCACGGTATTGATATCGACCAGCGTCTTGTCGCCTGGAACCTGCTTTGCAAAACTCAACAGGCTGGAGATCAGCACCCGGGTGCGCTTCACCTGCAAAGCAATCTTGGCCGCCAGCGTCCGCTGCTCCTCGGTAAGACCGGATTCGGCCAGCAACTCTGAATACCCCAGCATGGCGGTCAGGGGGTTGTTCAGTTCATGAGCTGCGCCCCCTACCAGCTGCCCGAGGGACGCCAGTTTTTCCGATTGCACCAGTTGCGCCTGCAGGTGTTTGAGATCCTCAAAGGAATGCTGAGAGGCGCGTAGCAGGCGGAGGAGTTCACGATCCAACAGGTGTTGTCGCAAGAAAACGACCCCCCCCATGATCATCATCGTGATCAGGGTGGTGACCAGACGCATGGTCCGCACGGGTGGAGGAGCGGTTTCGTCGAACACCGACCACGCGGCAAAAACCGGCAGAGAAAGGATCACCAGCATTCCCATTCTTGCGACCCAGACTCCGCTCCGCCCGGGGGACTCGTGTGAGGTCTCTTGCTTGGGCCGCAGGTCCTGGCCCAGAACTCCGATCACGCTGATCCAGCCCATCGAGGCGGCGACTGGCAAATCGTACAGGCTGCCCGTGTAGTACACATTGTGTTGTATCGCCCAATTGGCAACGTAGGAACTCAATGCATAAACCAGGCTCGCTCCGAACCAGTGCGCGTAGATGGTCTTCCATCCCTTCCTGCTTCGGAACCAGACAATGGCTACCCCGGCCAGAAAGACGATCTTCTCCGTCAAATACAGGGCATTCAAACTCTTCCCGTAAGCCAGTTCGTTGGTCTGGGCGTATTGCCACGGGATGACGCCGAACAGATACAGGTATACCCACCAGGTGAGCAGCAGCACGAAGTCCAGGTGTCCCAGTCGGGCCTCGTGATCGTTCTGCTGCGACTGTGGCTGCAGAGCGAGTGCCGCCATCATCGGCACGAAGTGCAGGAAGATCACGATGTCGCCCACGAACGGATTCGGCACGTCGGTTCGCAGGATGACCTCGAAATAGCTCCACATGAACTGGTAGGCGAGCCAGAACACGATTCCCATCGTCATCAGGCCCCAGAACAAACGCGTGCGTCCCTGGTTCCTGGCGATGTTAGGCAGCAGGGCCGCCATGCCCGAGAGCAGAAGAATGCACTGGGTGACGTCGCTGAATATCGTGAGCGCGGATCCAGGCGCGATCAACACCGAGGCACACACCTGCGCAAAGACCAGGCAGCCCGCTGCCAGCATCCAAAGCTTCGAGCGCTCTGACAAGGGATTTCCTTCCGGTCCAATTCTAGACGCGTCAGGGGCGCGTCCGAGGTTACTTCTGTAATCACCGAACCTGGTTGCCAGGCAGGGGGCCCAGCCCGCCTGCTCCGAGAAGTCGGATATCTTTGACTTGCGATCCCGCTATCAAATCAATAATATCCGTGTTCATTCGCGTTCGAGGTTTTCCGGCAATCGTGATTCTCCTACCGTTCCAGGCGACCGCCTACCGACTTTTCTCCAGATTGCGGACGCCGACCACCCCCGGCGAGGTCCGCCGTATCGAACGTTGGCTGGCTTCCGCCCGCGTTTTCCTTGCCATCTCGGCCCTGGTGGCGATCTGGATGGACCCCTCGGAGATGGGATATTCCCCGTGGGCCTATTGGCTGCTTGGTCTCTACATCGTGCATGGCGTCGTCGTCATGCTCCTGGTGCGCATCCGCAAACAGTCCACTCCTTCATTCAGGCTGCTGGTCCATGGGGCCGATATCGTGTGGCCAGTTCTGGTCACGCTGTTCGCCACCGGTCAGGGAAGCCCGTTTTTCCTGTTCTTTGTGTTCGTGCTCGGCGCTTCCGCCTATCGCTGGGGCTTGCGGGAGACCTTCGGGACCTCGGTCGCGACGGTGTCGCTGCTGTGGGCGGAGAGCTTTGCAGTCCGTCACGGCGCTACCGTCTTCGCCGATCACGTCCTGGCGCGTTATCGGCTGGCGCCCCTGGCCGTCAACGTCTCTCAGTTCGAGCCCAAGCGGCTCTTCATGCTTTCCGCGTACCTGCTCGTGATGGGGCTCTTGCTGGGGTATCTGGCGGAACAACAAAAGAGGCTGCGTTCGGAACGCGCGATTATTGCCCTCATCCTGGGACGTGCGCGTGTGGAAGCGGGGCTGACCGGAACGCTGCAGGAAATCCTGGCAGAATTGCTTTCCATGTACGGAGCGCGCCGCGCCCTGATCGCATCGCAGGAGACGAGCAAATACCGCGTTTTTGTCGGGGATGTGTCTCTCACCGAGTCCGGGTCCGCCCAATTGCACTGGCTGGAATCGTCACCTCTCGATCGGGAGACCTATCTCTACGAATCGGACGCAGACGTCTCGCTGGCGATCCGCAAGTCGAACCAGTATCAGGGCCTGTCGCTTGATCGGGATGGGGCTCGCCTGCGCTCGTCCTCGCCTGAGCCTCTGGCGCCGCTGGCCGGCCTTTATCCGTTCCAGTCGCTGGTGGCGGTCTCCTTTCTTTTCGGGCAGGAATGGTGGGGAAGAATCTTCCTGCTGGATCCGGTGCTGGGAGGGGATCGCGAGGAAGAACTCAGGTTCCTGCAGGAACTGGTGCGGCAGGTGGGCCCGGCGGTGTACAACGTCTACTTGCTCCGCCGACTCCGCCAGCGTGCGGGCGCGGTCGAACGTGCCCGGGTGGCGCGCGAATTGCACGACGGCGCGGTGCAGTCGCTGATCGCCATGGAAATGCAGGTGGATGTACTGCGTCGTCAGCCCCAGGCCAGCCCGCTGGCTTCCGAACTTGTCCGTATCCAGAGCCTGCTTCGCGAGGAGGTCCTGAAACTCCGCGAGCTCATGCAGCAGATGAAGTCGCTCGATGTCGACGCCTCCACCTTCCTCAGGTTTCTCGGGGATACGGTCGAGCGTTTTCAGCGCGAAACCGGCATTGGCGCCCGCTTCGCGTCGGAGCTGGACGAGATCGAGATGTCGCAACGGATATGCCGCGAACTCGCCCGCATCGTCCAGGAGGGCCTGGTCAACGTTCGCAAACACAGTGGTGCCGAACACGTTTTGGTGCGCCTGACCGAAACCGAGACCCACTGGCAGCTTACAATGGAGGACAATGGGCGCGGGTTCCCCTTCACGGGACGATTTTCGCAGGCCGATCTCGAGAAAATGGGGAAGGGGCCCATGGTCATCCGGGAGCGAGTTCGTTTGATTGACGGCGAACTCGCGATAGAATCGAGTCCGCGGGGGGTACGGCTCGAGGTCACCGTTCCCAAGCACTGAGAAGCCGCTTATGGACAAGAGATCGCAGCCCATTCGCATCGTGATAGCCGACGATCACCCGATCTTTCGGGATGGTCTACGCCGGCTGCTCGAGGCTGAGCCCGGCCTGAAAGTTATCGGAGAAGCCTCCGACGGGGCCGATGCTGTCAAACTCGCTCGTCAACTGAAGCCGGACATTCTGCTCCTCGATCTGGCCATGCCGCGGCAGCCCGGTCTGGAGGCTCTGCGTGATTTGAGCATTGGATCGGGAGCCAACGGCGTGCGCGTCATTCTGCTGACCGCCGCCGCTGAAAAGCACCAGATCGTCGAGGCTCTCCAGCTGGGAGCTCGCGGAGTCGTCCTGAAGGATTCCGCCACGCAACTGTTGCTCAAGAGCATTCACACCGTCATGACGGGCGAGTATTGGGTGGGACGAGAAAGTGTGTCCAACCTGGTCCAGTACCTCCGCACGCTGGTTCAATCCTCCAGCGAGGAGTCCCGTCAGAAAAAGTTCGGACTCACCCCCAGGGAACTGGAGATCGTCTCGGCCGTCGTAGCCGGTTACTCCAACAAGGAAATCGCCGAATATTTCAAAATCAGCGAAGACACGGTGAAGCACCACCTCAGCAACATCTTTGACAAGCTGGGAGTGTCCACCCGGCTGGAACTGGCCCTTTTTGCCGTCAATCAGGCTCTTCCTCTCAAAAGCATCGCTTGAAGCGCCCTTTTTCAACTCACTCCGGGGCTGTGGCCGGATATGGCACTTTCGTGCCATAGGAAGCCACTTCGGTGCTATTGGCGCCTGGGGTGATCAAAACTAGCATTAACTCAGCTACACCTAGGCAAAAGTTTGCAGTCTTGGGTGCGGAGTTGGTTTTGCCTTCGTGCTGGGAATGTTTTGCCCGCTTTGAAAAGGGGAGGAGCCCGTGATTAAGTTCTTGCATCAGTTATGGTCAGATGAGTCCGGTCAGGACATTGCCGAGTACGCGGTGATGCTGGCCGTCATTCTGGTGATCGTGGTTGGCACTATCCGACTGATCGGGTCGAACGCCAACACCGTGTTCTCGCAAGTCGGGAGCGCTATTCAGTAGAGGGCCCGAAGAGATTCTTGGCCTCCCGCCGTTGCGCCGTGTACGAGCTGGCGCGCTTCCCGCTATTGCTCGACTGCCGCCCATCAATCAGGCTGGGCCCTGCTATCCAACCGAGAGCTCGGCCTCGCCGTCCCCGGCACTATTGCGCCGGTTGTTGCTTGGCGGCCGGCGCGGGAGCCGTTGAGGCGACCTTCTCGGCCCCGCCCGTGGGTATCCTCGTCAGGTACGGAAAGACCGGGGTCACCTCAAAGGGCATCTTCTCGCGCGCCGACAACAGCGCCACCGGTTTGGTCTTGGCCATTATGGTATCGTTGCTCCACGGATCGACCTTGATCCGACCGCCCAGGGGCAGCGCAGCAATCTGGTCCTTCTTGCGCTCGTCCAGTTGAGGAGCAGAATTCAGCAGGGCGGCCATGCGCAGCGTCTTGCCGCTCACCAGCCCCTCGCCCAAGCGCGCTCGAATCAGATTCTTCAAATCCGGCGCGCGTGCCTGCAAGGCTCTTAGGAACAAACCGGCATTGCTCAGTTTGTCCTTGTAGGGGGAATTTGTCAGCAGTTCGACCGCCCTCTGGTCGGCTGCATTCTCGTCCGCAATACTCCGCTTGAAGTTGAAGTTCGCGAAAGTATCCTCGTCGGCAAAGAACATCCGATCATTGAAGGCAAACTTGGTGTCCATCTGGTGCCCCAGCACAATGTGGCCGAGTTCCCGGGCCAGCACCATGGCCAGGGAGGCCTCGTCGGGCAGAACATCGAGCAGACCCCGGCTGACAACGATGGTGTGGCCGATCGTGAACGACTCCAGAGGAGAAGTCAGCAGTACGCGTGCCCTCACCTCGGGCAGAACATCCAGATTGTTGGTGACAATCAGATTGTTGACCACGGTGGTCAATACCTTGTCAACGTCACCGCTCGGCGCCAGCAAGCCGATTTTCTGCAGACGTTCGACCGCGTTGTCCTCGGCCAGCCGCTGCCACATACGCTGCGCCTCCACCGGCGTCGCGTCCTGCGCGGCTTCGCTCTGGTCTTTTACCGATTGCAGCGAGTCGACCTGGATGGAGGTGAATTCGTCGGTGCGGCCAAGGTTCTTGAGATCGTAGCCCCACAACCGGGTCTGCGCCTTGAAGTGGAGATTCTGCGACATGCGGTACTTCAGGTCCGATTCCTCGCTGTAGACGTAGGCCGGCAGCCAAACGCCCGGGCGCAGGTTGAGTCTCCAACTGTCAAAATGCAGGTAGTAACCGTTGCTGGGTTGTGGATAGTAGGTCCCGTTGTAGCGCACGATGTTGTAGTCCTGGTCCTCAACCCAGATGCGTCCCAAAAAGCCCGGCCTCTTAATGCCTTCTTTGGGTTGAACGTCGATCACCAGGCAGCGCAGCTCTCCGATGAACTCACGCCGGATGAAGGTCAGCTTGTAGTACCTCTTCTGGAAGTCTTCGTCCAGGATGACCATCCGCGCAAAACCGAGCGGAACGAAGTGCAGCGAGTACAGCCCCGTGATGCTATTGAGCATCCGTCGACCGAAGCCCGCCTGCCCGACGAACAATCGGTCGTCATCGCCGTTGCTGAGATCCAGACGGCCGAGAAAATAGTGGTCCCCGACGGGAACCGCTCCCAGCTCCTTGTCGGCTTTCATGTTCTGGATGTAGGTTTCGACCAGGGGATGCGCATGCCGCATTTGGGCTACGAAAAAGTGCTCCCGTTCCACGATCCGGTCCACCACCTGATCGAAAGAACCCGGTGCTGCCGCAGTCGCCAAAGCCGGCATTTGAACCACAGTTGCCGGCGCTCTGCTATCGGGCTCCGATGCGGCGGGAGCCGAGTCCTGAGCCCTGAGACCCATCACCAAACTGACCACCACCAGCAAAGACCATGAGACGGTTCTGAGACTGCGCATATACCCCTTCGATTGAAGCTGGTCGCTTCAGGCCAACTGGAAAATGATGTGCAAGACGGCGGTGGAATCTGCGGGCTGGCCATCCCGCATTGCCGGCTTAAAGTTGATCTGTTCGGCAGCCCGGATCGCCGACTCGTCGAGCCCGTGCCCGAGTCCGCGCACCACCCGCACCACCCGAATGTGTCCGGACGCTTCGAGCACTACCTCGAGCAGGACTTCGCCTTCCACCCGCAAACGACGCGCTTCGTCTGTGTAGGCGGGCGTCGGCTTCGAAAGAATTTCCGCCGACACGATTCGCGGAGCAACCTCGGCTGTTTTCGGCCTTGCCGGCTGCACCGGGGCGGTGTCGGCGTCGCCGAATCCTGCCTGGCGGATCACCCCATTTCCGCGGGACGTGTTGACTCTACCGCTGCCGTCGCCGGTTGCCACTCCGTTTCCGAAGCCGGTGCTCGCGACCACTCCGCGAGCCCCTTTCGCACCGCCGGTCCCATTGCCGTATCCGGGGCCAGCCGGCAAATCGAACGATCCCAGTTGCGCGATGGTGGCGGGTTTGCCGTTGCTATTGGGCTGCGCCGGCACCCCGTTCGGGTCGCCAAACCCGCCGGTCTGCACTCTCTGGGGTGCTGCTGCCATCGTCGGGGTCGCCGAACTGCCCGTGGAAAACACGTTGGTCTGCACCAGGCGCTTGGGAATGGCCGGCGCGCTCGGGGGCAAATTGGGCTTGCTGGCCGCAATCTCGACTCTCGGTGCCTGTGCGTCCTCGACATTCAGACGCGGTTTTGGCCTGGGCACCTGCAAGCGACTCTCCGGAATGGGCGTGTCGAGATGTGCCACAGGTTCGGGTACCTTGAACTCACGCACCGGGGCCGGCCGATGATTCACGGGAGGCGGCGTCGACACCAAAGCGACCGCATGGTAGTCCCGTGCTGGCGGTGTCAAAATTTGCGAACGAAAAATCCCGACCCACAACAGCAAAGCGATAGCCCCGCCCTGCGTCACCATGCTGAAAGCAAATTCCTTCCAGGGAGGCTTGGAATCGGGCAGCAAAGAGAAGGGCGTATGTCGGGGGTCGAAAGCCATAGGGACTCAGATGACAGGCAGCCGAGCACAGCTGCCTTGGTCGAAAATCTCCTGCCTGTAGTGTGCCCGATCCAATTGTTGAACCTGGGACGGACCGGACCTGCTCAGTGTACAACTTCCGGCCTATCTGGCTGCAAGCATAAGGCCAATTGCAGCTCCCGAAGCAACCACTAACCAATTGTTAGCTAGGCGTTTACATCCTACCGGGGAGGTCGGGGCCGAGTCCAGTCACAGAGGGGCAAAATATTTTCAACTTCTGGGCAGGATTCATGGTGGTATCGGAGTTCAACAGCGGACGATCTTTGCGTCCACGATTCCCCGGGTGGCGTTGCGCGTGTCCACCACCAGCCGCGACTCCTTCACGATCTTGGGATAATCGTAGTCGGAGTGATCGGTCACGATGAGCACGCAATCGTATTGTCCCAAATTGTCGAGCGCAGAGCGTTTCATGTGCAGGTCGTATTTGCGGCCTTTGCCGATCGTCGGAAAATAGGGGTCATGGTAGCTGACCTCAGCCCCTTGCTTCTGCAGCAACTCGATGATGGTCAGCGAAGGTGATTCTCGCAAGTCGTCGATGTCACGCTTGTAGGCGACTCCCAGCACCAGAACCTTCGATCCGTTCAGCGATTTCTTGTCCTGATTCAGCGCTCCCACCACCGACGCAATCACGTGATACGGCATCCCGATATTGATTTCCCCCGCCAGTTCGATGAAGCGGGTGCGGAAGTCCCATTCCTTGGCTTTCCAGGACAGGTAAAACGGGTCCACCGGAATGCAATGTCCCCCCAGTCCCGGCCCCGGATAAAACGGCTGGAATCCAAAGGGTTTGGTGGACGCTGCGTCGATGACTTCCCAGATGTCCAGACCCATGCGCAGGCTGAGCAGCTTGAGCTCATTGACCAGCGCAATATTCACGCAGCGGTATATGTTTTCGAGCAGCTTCGTCATCTCGGCGGCGGCCGGAGATGATACCCGCACCACCCGGTTGAAAATCGATCCGTAGAGCGCGGCGGAAAGTTCCGACGCCTCGGGATCGAGTCCGCCCACCACCTTGGGAATGTCGCGCCGAGCCACAGTTGTGTTGCCGGGATCCTCGCGTTCCGGCGAAAAAGCGACATAAAACTGGTTTTCTCGAGACTGTCCGCGGCGTGCCGCCTTCCATCCGCCCGTGTTTTCGTTCTCTAGGATCGGGACCAATACCTCTTCGGTCGTTCCCGGATACGTGGTGCTTTCAAGAATCACCAGTTGCCCGGCGCGCAGATGCGGCGCGATGGCATGCCCGGTGTTGGTGATATAGCTCAGGTCAGGCTCGTGATACGCGTTCAAAGGGGTGGGAACGCAAATAATGACCGCGTCCATCTCGGTGAGCTGCGCGTAGTTTGACGTTGCAGCGAGGCCCGCGGAACGCGCCGCCTGGATTTCTTCCCGCGTGATACGGAAGATATAGGACCCGCCCGCGTTCAGGGTGTCGACCTTTTTTTGATCGATGTCAAAGCCAGTGACTCGAAATTTCTGCTCGGTATAGAGCAGCGCCAGGGGAAGTCCGACGTATCCCAAACCGATGACTGCGACTCTTGCCTGGCGGCTCTCAATCTTTGATTTCAACTCGGCAGAAAGGGAAGAAACCGCGCGTGCTGTCATGATGTTTGGCCGGGAAATTCCTCGACGATTCTAGCATGGTAACTTTCAGGGCCTCGGCGGCGTTTGTACCGCAAGACCCACAGTGGGGGCAGTCAACCCGAAAAAGGACAGTTCGACTCGGCGGATGAGATGATGGTGGCGGGCGGAGCTTGAGGAGGCAGCAACCCCAAAAGATGCGCAAAGTGCGAATCGTGCTTTTGGCGTTCCTGCTGCTCTGGCTGGTCGCACAGTCCGGCGGCTTCCTGGTCGTCGATCAGCCGCAAAAAGCTGACGCCATCGTGGTCCTTGCCGGCGAGACCGAGCATCGTCCGGCTCGGGCTCTCGAACTGCTGGCTCAGGGTTATGCCGACCGGGTGGTGATTGACGTTCCCGATGCGCGGGTCTACGGTTCAACCTACGTCGAGCTGGCACGCGCGTGGGCCTCCACCCTGCCCCAGGCCGCCCTGGTATCCATCTGCCCGATTCATGGCCTCTCCACCAAAGCGGAAGCAGCGGAATCTGCCGATTGCGTTCATAAAGTCGGCGCCCGGTCGATCCTGCTGGTCTCTTCGGACTACCATACCCGTCGCGCTCGCAGCGTCTTCCAGTGTCAACTCCCGCAGGCGACCATTCGAGTGGCTGCCGCCTATGATCCCGAGCAGTTTGGCGCCCCCTGGTGGCGGCACCGTCAGTGGGCCAAGACCAACGTGGATGAGTGGCTGCGCCTCATCTGGTGGGAGCTGGTCGACCGCTGGTTCTAGTCATGCGCTGCGGCGGTGCTGCTCTCGCGGTCGCCCGCGCCCACGAAATGGTCTCCGGGCACAGTCTCCCGGGCCCGGATGTTGTAGCATTTGAAGGTTCCACTAGCCGCAACGCTTCTGGAAACAGACAAGGTCTACACGCCATGATGCTGCTCTCGAAGTCTGTACGCGTCTTTTGCTCCCCGGGGCGGAGGAGGCGCGCACCAATCCTCGCGGTGGTTGTCCTCGCCCTCATTTCCGCGAATGCACAGAGCATCGGCAGCGCGGATCCAACGCGCTACCTCGATGACATCAAGTCCCTGACCACTCCGGCCATGGAAGGCCGCGGCGACGGCACCAAGGGCATCACGCGTGCCGCCACCATGCTCGAAAAGCGCTACCAGCAGCTGGGGCTCAGACCCGCCGGAACCAAGGGCTATTTTCAGCCCTTCACCGTGATCACCGGCGCAAAGCTCAAGTCGCACAACCGCATCCTCGTTGCGGATGGAGACCACAAGAGTGATCTCAAGCTGAACCAGGATTTCGTCCCGTTCAGCTTTTCCTCTTCCGGGAGCGTGGCCGCACCGGTTGTGTTTGCCGGTTTCGGGGCCACGGCTGAAGAATTCGGTTACGACGATTACGCCGGAATCGATGTCAAGGACAAGATTGTCGTCCTGCTGCGCTATGAGCCGGAAGGCTTTGCGATCAAGAGCGGAAACACGGGGTTGACGCGCCATGCGCAACTGATCACCAAGGCGATCAATGCGCGCAATCACGGGGCGAAGGCGGTCGTCGTCGTCAATGGCAAACTCGGGGATGGCGAAGAAGACCTGCTGACTCGCTTCGGAAGCGTGAGCGGTCCGGAGAATACCGGCATCGTGCTGGTGCAGGTCAAAAACGCAGCCGCGGAGAGCTGGTTCCATGCAGCCGGGAAGTCGCTTGCGGAGGTGCAAGGCCAGATCGACCACCTGGTCAAGCCACAATCGTTCGTATTCCCTGACCAACTGCGCGTCTCGATCCACGTCGACATCGAGACTACGCGGGCGACGGTGAACAACGTGCTCGCTTACCTGCCGGGAAAAAGCGACGAGTACGTCATCATCGGCGCCCATTACGATCACCTGGGCCGCGGGAACTACGATTCTCTGGCTCCCTCGCAAATTGGCCAGATTCATCCTGGCGCCGACGACAACGCCTCGGGCACGGCGGGTGTTCTCGAACTTGCGCGTTTGCTCTCTCCGATGAAAGGTCAACTGCAGCGCGGAATCCTGTTCGCGTCCTTCGCCGGAGAAGAACTCGGCCTTTTGGGCTCGGCGCATTGGGTTCAAGAGCCCACCCTGCCGCTCGACAAGGCTGCGGCCATGCTGAATATGGATATGATCGGGCGGATCAAGGACGACAAGGTGTACATCGGCGGCGTGGGAACCGGGTCCACTCTCAAGGCGGCGGTCGAACAGGCACAAGCCGGTTCCAACTTCAAGATCGAGTATTCCCCCGGAGGCTACTCGGCGAGCGATCACACGTCGTTTGTCTCGAAGAAAATCCCCGTTCTGTTTTTCTTCTCGGGCCTACACTCCGACTACCACAAACCTTCCGACACCTGGGACAAGATCGATCCCCGGGCAGCCGCCCGCCTGTTGAACGTCGTGGGCAGCACCGGGTTGCAGCTTGCCTCCGCGCCCGACCGGCCCGCATTCATCGCGGTCGTCGAAGACAAGCCTCTCGGCGGAAGCGGAGGCGGCTATGGACCGTACTTCGGGTCCATCCCGGACTTCGGACAAACCGCGAACGGCGTGAAGTTTTCCGACGTGAAACCCGGCTCCCCGGCAGCCAAGGCCGGACTCAAGGCGGGAGACATCCTGACCCAGTTTGGCGACAAGCCGATCGGAAATCTCTACGACTTCACCGACGCGCTTCGTCGCAGCAAAGTGGGAGATATCGTCGCAGTCACCGTGATGCGGGACGGCCAGCCCATCAAGGCTTCCGTTAAACTCGAGCAGCGCAAGTAGCAGTCGAGGGGCAAGCCCGGGTTTGTGCGTGCCCTATGCTCCCCCAGCCGGAAACGTTCGGATTTTCCGACTATGTACAATGAAAGCCATGGCCGTGACTGTCGAACTGCAGAATACGGGCGATTCTGCGGTTCGGTCTGAGCTGATCGCAGAAATCGAGCACGCGCTCGGCGATCGTTCGGGTGAGTGGAAGGTTTCGATTGTCGGTACCCGAGCCAGTGCTCACTGGGCAATGAAGATTGAAGGACCTGCCGGATTCGAGCGATCCTACACCCTGGATGGTTCTTCCGGGGAGCATCACCCCGCAGTCATCCGGCAGTTGCTTCTGAAATTGCTGCCCGCACGTTGACCCCCCGGGGGTCGAGCTTGATCTGAGAAAACGTCCATGAAAGTACTGGTGGTCGGCGGTGCAGGATATATCGGCAGCCATGCGGCTCGCGTGTTGCGCAGCCATGGCCACGACGTTCTCATTTACGACGATCTGTCGACCGGCTTTGAGCGGTTGGCGAAAGGTTTCCAGTTAGTCGTGGGTGATCTGGGTGACCGAGACCGGCTGCGCCCCGCCCTGGCAGGCGCCGATGCCGTGATGCACTTCGCGGCGTTTGCCTACGTGGGTGAATCGGTCACCAATCCGCGCAAGTATTTTCATAACAACGTCGAATCCGCTCTCACCCTGCTGAACACCGCCCTCGACGCCGGTGTCCGCAAATTCGTCTTCTCTTCAACCTGCGCGGTGTACGGCGTGCCCAGGAAGGTTCCCATCACCGAAGACAACCCTCGGGAGCCCATCAATCCGTACGGGACCTCCAAGCTGTTCATCGAAAATGCCCTGGAAGCCTACTCCCGCGCCTATGGCCTCAGGTTCGCTGCGCTACGCTACTTCAACGCCGCCGGCGCCGACGACAGCGGCGAAATCGGAGAGCTTCACGACCCGGAGACTCATCTGATCCCGCTCGCGCTGGCGGCGTCCCAGCCCGATGGCCCCGCACTGAATATCTTCGGCACCGATTACCCAACCCCCGACGGCACCTGCATTCGTGACTACATTCACGTGAATGATCTGGCTGAAGCTCACGCCCTGGCGCTAGCTCGGCTGGCCGGCGGCGGCGAGTCCTTCGCCGCAAACCTCGGCACGGGTCACGGCTGTTCGGTGCTGGAGATCATTCGCGCGGTCGAGGAGGTGACCGGAAACGTGGTCAAGCGAGTCACCGGACCGCGCCGGCCAGGGGATCCACCTGCGCTGGTGGCTGATCCGACGCGGGCCGAGCAGTGGTTGGGGTGGAAAGCCAAGCGTTCCTTGCGCGATATCGTGGCCACCGCGTGGAACTGGACCCAACGCTCGGTCGCTCGCGTGTAGGGCGGGGCTCCCTCGCATGAGCACAGTCCCTGGGAATTCAGAAATGGAACCAAAGTCCAGCCTGGCGTCCCGCGCCCCAGGCGCCCGCTTTCCCGCGGGACGGGAACCATGGTGTCGATCGTTGCCTGCGCAGAACAATTGCCTTATGGTTTTCCATCCTGTTATAGTTCGGAACACATTTCAAGCGACTTCGAACGATCCGTCGGTTATTAGCGATTCGGTAATGTCGCCTCGCGGCATGGAGGGCGACATTGGTAAGGGGCGAGCGAAATACTTGACTGCGGCTGAGCTCCTCCGGCCCCCGCACTGAGGGAGAAGTAGTTGACAGTTCTTTATCTCGGCATTTTTGTTTTCGCACTGATCCTGTCATTCATCCTGACTCGCTCCATCCGCAACGCCGCGACGGCCCGCGGCTGGGTGTACCCTCCCGCGCTCGAACGCCACCTTCACGCGGCGCCGATACCCCGCCTGGGTGGAATCGCAATTTTCGGAGCATTCGCGCTGAGTCTCGCGGTTGCTTTGGTGATCGCGTCCCTGCGTCCTGAGTTGCAGTTCGGTTCGTCCTTGCGAATTCTGACGACCATCCTGGTTCCCGGCTGTTTGATCTTTCTTCTCGGCCTCTACGACGACATTCGGACCACTGGTCCCTACTTCAAATTCACGGTTCAAGCCATTGCCGCCACCATGCTTTGGCTCGGCGGCTTGCGTATTCTCGACTTGCCGGTCCTGTTCGGGGCGCGCCAGTTTCCCTGGTTTGTGGGCCTCGCCCTCACCATCTTGTGGGTGCTGGGCATCACCAACGCTTTCAATCTGATTGACGGACTGGATGGCCTGGCCGCCGGCTCGGCGCTGTTTTCCACCCTGGTCGTGTTCGTGGTTGCGCTCCTGAGCCATTCTTCGCTGGTTGCTCTCATGACGATTGTTCTGACCGGTGCGATCGTCGGCTTCCTGCGTTTTAACTTCAACCCGGCTACCATTTTTTTGGGCGATTCCGGCTCTCTGTTTATCGGATTCATGCTCAGCGCGCTTGCCCTGGAAGGCACTCAAAAGGCGCCGACCGTCATTGCCGTCGCGATCCCGGTCGTGTCCTTTGGCCTGCCTATTCTGGAAACCTCCCTGTCGGTTCTGCGGCGACTCATCAGCGGGAGGCCGGTCTTCACTGCCGATCGCGAGCACATCCACCACAAGCTGTTGCAACTGGGGCTCTCGCACCGGCAGGTCGTGATCGTTCTTTACGCGGTGTCGGCCATATTCGCGCTCCTGAGCCTGTTCCTTTTGTGGCCCACGGGCAGTTCGCTCGGCCTGGTGCTGGCCGTGCTCGGCACCGGAATCTGGCTGGGGGTACAGCACCTGGGCTATCTCGAGTTCGGCGAGATCCGGCGGGTCGCTCAACGTACGTTCGATCAGCGCCAAATCGTCATTAACAATCTCGCCATCCGTCGAGCCACCGCCGAGCTGAAGGTCGCCCGTGATTACGATCAACTCTGCAGAATCCTGATGGCAGCTTTCGCCTGCAATGACTTCGACGCCTTTGAACTCAACGTCAAGTTGCTCCTCAGCGAGCATCCGGTGCTCCAACAGTTGCCGATCCTGTCAAGTCATGGCGACGTTCGTTTCCGGTGGAGCAGACCGGGCACCCTGGTTCCGCCCGGTGAACCGGCCTCGTGGACTCTCACGCTCGATCTGCTCACCACGTCGAATCGCCGGAGAGGCTCGATGGCCATCCATCGGCGTTACACCGAACAGCCCTTGCAACTGGATATGAACCTGCTGACGTCGGAGCTCCCTACGGCGCTCGCCGACGCCCTGGACCGCATCCTAGTTCACGCGGCAGAGATGGTCCCACGACCAGATCAGGGTGAGGGATTGGTCGAAGCCCAGGCAGGTTAGTCAGCCAGCGTTTTCCATCGGAAGATTACCTCCTGCCACTTCTGTCGTCGTCGCGCGCGCATAGAATAACGGCACTGGCAGTCATGAACGCACCCGCTGAGAGACTCAAGATGACCGAAGGTTGGAGACAATGGGAGGGGGAAATTGTCGACGGACATTTCCCCCTCCGGCGCTTCCTCGGAGGGTCTGATCATAGCGCGGTGTTTCTGACTGAGTTTGGGCCGCTGTCGGAAAAGGCCGCTCTGAAGTTTGTGGAAGCCAACTCCGCGACCGCCCCACAGTTGCTGTTCCGCTGGGAACGCGCTGCCAAGCTCTCCCACCCGCACTTCCTTCGCCTGAACCAGTGGGGGCGCTGCCAACTCGGGGGAGCGTCCCTGCTGTACCTGGTCACCGAATTCGCCGAGGACAACCTCTCTCACATTCTGCCCGCCCGCCCGCTCAGTCCCACGGAAACCGAATACATGCTGCGGTCCGTCCTCGAAGTGCTCGCTCACCTGCATGGCCAGGGCCTGGTCCACGGTCGCGTGAAGCCAGCCAACATCATGGCCGTCGGTGAGACCTTGAAGCTCACCTGTGACGGAGTGTCTGCATTCGGCGACAAATCGCTGGCCGGCTTCCCGACCATTTACGACCCGCCCGAGCTCCCCACTGCCGGACTCTCTCCTCCGGGCGACGTCTGGTCTCTCGGAATCACCCTGGTCGAGGCGCTCACGCAGCGGCCGTCGGTCGGAGAGGGTATTCGTCAGGTGGACCCCTCGCTCCCTGATTCCGTCCCAGCTCCATTTCTGGAGATTGCACGGCAATGCCTGCGCCTGGATCCCCAGAGAAGATGGACCGTTCCTGACATTGCAGCCCGATTGCTCCCGAGCGCGCCTGCTCCTCGAAAGACGCGGGCCAAATATTTGCTGCCCGCAGCCGTTGCCGGTGTGGTTCTGGTTGCGCTGGTTGCGGGTCCGAGACTGTTTGATCGGCGAGCGGTACAACCTGGTCCCGGAGCGAGCCAGCAGGAAACCACACCGCACCCCGCTGAATCCGAGCCTTCGGTTCCTTCCGTGCGTCCTGTGCCCCCGGGTAGCGGGAGGGCGGAAAAACCTGTGGATCGGTCCACCGCGGCCCCACCCCCGGCGGTGGCGGCGCCTCAGACTCCCATCCATGCACCCACAGCCTCGGCATCTGGCGAGGTGGTGCAACAGGTCCTGCCGCCGGTTTCGCGACGGTCTCGCAACACGATCACCGGCAAAATCAGGGTAGGGGTCAGAGTCTCAGTGGATGCCTCAGGAAGGGTGGTGGAAGCACGGCTCGAATCGCCCGGGTCCAGCCGTTATTTCGCGAGGCTCGCGCTCGAGTCTTCGCGACGCTGGAAATTCAGGCCGCCCGAACTAAATGGCGAAGCCCTGCCCAGTGAATGGATTCTGCGCTACGTGTTCGGACGTGCCGGCACCGAAGTCCACCCCGCCCCGGTTGCCGCACGACACTAGGCGTTTCCGAAGAACTCCACCGGAACGCCGCACCCGAAGCGGACCACGCCTATTGCGGGGGTTGTTGCTGTGCGATGCGTTGTTGCTGCTGCTGTTGCATCATCTGCCGGCGCGTTTCATAGAGACCCTGCAACATCTGCTGTGGAGTCCGCTCTCCGTTCGCGCTCTTGTCCGTGCCATCGGTTGCAGATGGCGGTTCGACGGCCGCAGTCTCCGTGCCCGCGCTCGTGCTCACGCTCGCAGAAGGTGCGGCTTCACTGCCCGCGCTGGCTTGCGTCGCTGGTTCCACTACGGCGGGCGCCTGCACCTGTGCCTGTTGCTGGAAGTCCGGCACATTCAACTGCTGAGCCTGCTGCTGCTGCAACATTTCCTGGTACGGCTGGATCACCGCCTGTTGCAGCGCGGTGCGCGGCTGGATCGTCGCGCGCTCAGCAACCGTCATGGCCGCCGCGGCGGGCGAGTTGGTACCGCTGGCCCCGTGATCGGACTTTGCGGTCAGGACCACGCGGGCGACCGCGTTCGGGTCGGCCTCGTTGCCCAGCACAACGTAGTTATAGTGCGACCCGTTCAGCAGAGCCGCGATCACGTCACGCGGCGCCCCCGGCCCCAGCTGGCTGACCACGCGTTCGTTCGCCTCTTCGGGTACCTCGATCGATGCGCCGGTTTTGTCGCCGACCACGCGCAGGATCTCGCCCAGGTTCGCGTTCTTCGCGATGATGGTCAGTTTCCCGTTCAGATAGGTCACGATCGGCGGCATTGCCGGTCTCTGTTCCGGAGTCAGCGGAAGGACCTCGGGCGTCTGGGGCACGCTCTCGGCGGCGGCCTTCACCACTACACCCTCGCCTGTGACACAACCAATCGCAGACCCCTGGGTCGTATCTCCATCGGCAGCGCAGGTAGTCGCCTGCGCCACAGCCAGCATGCTCGAAACGCAGAAACAGGAGCACAGCACCCACGATTTCAGAACCGGATTCATAACTGCCCTTCCAGGGGGAGACCAGGAACGTTGCTGCGGCAGGTCAGGGCTCTTGATCGAGTAAACGGCAGACCCCGCGCAGTCTTTCAGGGGAGAACGCGATAGTACTACGACTTTCGGGTGTCAGCAACGACACATTTTGGCGGTCCGCGTGCCCCCTGGCGGACGTTTATTGGTTTCAAATACTTACGCTAAAATCTTCAAGAGACAGCCGGGTCCGGGAAATGAAAGCGGCAATCTTGAGTAATCCGGGGTGGTGCCCTTCGGTTGCCCCTCAGGGCTCGTCCGGCTTATCCGCCTGCTTGGGCAGAGGCCCTTCAATGGGTTTGCGGGGCAGAATCTGATCCCGCATCGCCGCCTCATAGGCGAAGCTTGCGACGATGACCGCCGCCTGTTTGAGATCGTCCGCCTGAAGCCGGTCGTAGACATCCATATTCGAGTGATGGGTGCGCGTTTCGTAATCCAGCGGGTCTTGGATGAACTGGAATCCCGGGATGCCCACTGCATCGAAGGATTGGTGATCGGTCCCTCCCGTATTTCGCATGGTGAGGGTATTCATCCCCAGGTCCTTGAACGGCCCCATCCAGGCATCAAAGATCGGGGCCACCGCCTCGTTTTCCTGCAGATACACGCCGCGTAGTTTGCCGCTGCCATTATCAACGTTGAAATAAGCCGAGACTCTCGCCTGTTCGGGTTTTACGGCGATGGGTCCGGCTTCGCGCCGCAGCAGCGTGGGCATTCCCTTGAAGTCCGGGTCATCCATGGGCGGTCGCGATCCGAAATGCTGTTGCACGTAGTTTTGCGAGCCCAGCAGTCCTTGTTCCTCGCCGGTCCAGAGTCCGATGCGAATGGTTCGCCGCGGCTTGGCGTCGACTGCCTTCAGGATTCGCATGGCCTCCATCATCACGACCGTACCCGCGCCGTTGTCGGTCGCGCCCGTGCCCGCGTGCCATGAATCAAGATGCGCCCCCACCATCACGAGTTCGCCTTTCTTGTCGGCGCCCGGAATCTCGGCCACGGTGTTGTACTGCAGGGGGTCGTTGTCATGGAAAGTGCTCGCGACATTCAGTTCCAGTTCGACGTTCTTTTTCTGCTCAAGCAGTCGAGCGATTCGATCCCACTGTTCGAGCGCAACCGTCACAGCCGGAACCGTCGAGGTTTCGCCGGTCTTCCACGAGCCGCCGGATTGCACAAACACGGTGCCGCCTCCGAATGCGCCATAACCGTGATCCACCATCGCCAGCACTTTCTCATCGCCCAGGAATTTGTTGAGTTCCTTGATGAACTGCATCCGCTTAAGGTACTGCCGGAACCGGAACGCCTGTTTCTCGCTCGGAATCTGGTACTGCCCGATGTCGGCGAGTTCCTTGTCGCCCAAGCGCTCGAACATCGGCTGCGTGACGGTCTTCACCTCGACGTCTGGCCCGAAGATCACGATCATTCCAGCCAGCTTGCCCCGGTACTTGTCAAAATCCTTTTTGTCCTCGATCTTCACCCGCACACATTTGCCCTTTACGGCGCCATTGGTGCCGGGAGTCCAGGCCTTGGCATAAGCGATCAGCGGCGCCACGTCGGGGGAAGTCATGCGCACATTCACGTATTCGTTCGACCATCCGCGCCCGAACGGCCCCCACGATTCCAGATGAGCGTTCGCCAGTCCGAACGAGGCGAGCTGGTCGCGAGTCCATTCGTTGGCCCGCTTCAGGTTCGGCGATCCAGTCAGCCGCTGCCCCACTCCGTCGATCAATCCGCTCGCCAGTTCCATGACCTTGGAATTGCGGAAACCCTCGTAGCGAATGCGGCTGATCATTTCCAGGTCGACCTTTTCCTGGGACCAGACGGCCACGTGGGAACAGGTTACGAGCAAGAGGGCGACCAGATGGCGGGCGAGCTTCTGCATGAAAAACTCCACAGGAGGGAATCAGGGAACGACCGGACATAGTACGCGAATGCGAGCGCTGTTCCAAGCGAGGAAGGCCGGAGGCAGGCTGGAGACGTGCCGCAATATATCGTATTCCGATCCGGCTAGGTTTCGGGGATGGGTGGACAGCCGGGAAACTCCCGCACGAAGGTATTGCCGATGTAGTCGAGATCGGCGATCCCGATCTCGCTCGTGTAAAACCCGTCGGTCGTTAACCGGCGCAGGAAGGCAAAAAACTCGACCCCCTGGCTCAGGCCCGGATCGGTCTTCGCGTTTTTCGAATACGCGATCGAATCGAGGGCTTCCTTCTGCTGGCCGGCTGCGCACGACAGATAGGGTTTCCCGTACCGATCCGCACACCAGCCGTCAAGCCACAGGAGTCCGCCGGCCAGGGTGATCTGATACTCCCGGTTTTCGCTGGTGAGCAGATCGATGAACTCCGGTGCTCCCGCCTGCAGCGCGCCGCCGGAATGCTCGTCGGCCGGGATAATGGCGTCGCACAACGCCCTCAAAGTCGCGTACTGGTGAGCCGGGAAGAACTTTGGCCGGTACGCGCCCGCCGGGGCATGCGCCTTCTCCTGTTTCACCATCCGATGCACCTGTTCGGCCGCATGCAGCGGAATGACCTGCAACACCGAACCACAGGCGCCCATGGCAAGAGTCTTCAAAATATCGCGTCGGCTCACCGGGCTGGTTGGCATCCTGAAATTCCTCCGCCTTTCCCTGACTACAGGCTCCCCTGCTTGGCCTGCTCCAGCAAATACTCCGAAGCACGCCACGCGAGCGCCATGATCGTCAGGGTAGGATTTTTGTCCGGATTAGTGACGAAGCAGGCGCCGTCGGTGACGAACAGATTCTTGACGTCGTGGGCCTGGCAGTACCCGTTCAGCGCAGAAGTTTTCGGGTCGGCTCCCATGCGAGCCGTCCCCAGTTCGTGAATGATCACGCCTCCGTCGGCGATGCCATAGGGGTGGTCGCCCGCGGGCTTCTTTTTTGTGACATAGGTCCCGCCGCCGGCTTCGACGATCGCGCGGAAGGTTTCCTGCATGTCCTTGGCCATCTTGATCTCGTTCTCACTCCATTTGAAGTGAAAGCGCAGCACGGGAATGCCCCATTGATCCACCATGTCCGGATCAATCTCGCAAAAACTGTCGACGTTTGGGATCATTTCGCCCCGTCCCGCAAAGCCGATGTAGGTGCCGTAACGCTTGCGACAAATCTGCTTCAGGCTCAATCCGTACCCTTCCTCTTGGTCGCACAGGTCATGGAACATGCCCACTCCCGGCATCTCGCGCCCGCCCCACATCTCGATGTGATAGCCGCGGGGAAAGTCGTTTTTGCGGTCGAATTTCCACCATGGCATGTACATGTGGAGCCCGCCGACTCCGTCGTGATTGTGGGGCGGGATTTTTTCCATCTGCGGAAAGTGGCCCATGCCATCGCTCCCCACCGAGTCCATCAGGTAGCGTCCAACGACTCCCGAGGAATTCGCAATTCCATCTGGAAACAGAGCCGACCGGGAATTCAAGAGCAAACGGGCAGACTCGCACGCGCTCGCCGCGACCATGACGGTCTTGGCATGGACGCGTTTCTCCGACTTGGTCGCCTTGTCGATGTAGGAAACGCCTTCGGCGCGACCGTCTTTCGCAACCAGAATCTCGCGGGCCATGGCGTTGGTGAGCAGCGTGAAGCGCCCGGTTTTTTGCGCCACCGGAATCATCACCTGGCTGGAACTGAAGTTCGAGGCCAGCCGGCAACCACGGCCGCATTGGCCACAGTAGTGGCAGGCCGGGCGCCCGTTCAATGGCCGGGTCAGCACGGCCAGTCGCGACGGAATGCACAGCACGCCCAGTTTGTCGCACGCTTTCTTGGCCAGTATTTCGTTGCAACGCGGCTGGGGCGGAGGCTGAAAGATGCCATCCGGAGCGCTCGGAATGTTTTCCTTTGTTCCGAACACCCCGATGTAGGACTCCACTTTGTCGTAGTAAGGAGCCAGATCGTCGTAGCTGATCGGCCAGTCGTCACCCAACCCATCCCGGGTTTTCGCCCGAAAATCCGCGGAGGCGAAGCGCAGCGCGATTCTGCCCCAGTGATTGGTGCGCCCGCCCACGATGCGCGAGCGAAACCAGCGGAAATTCGAGCCCGGAGCCGAACTATAGGGTTCGCCGTCGATGGTCCAGGCGCCCGTCGGAGCCAGAAACTCATCCTCCAACCCATTCCCAGGCTTCAGGGCATTCCCACCCACGCCTGCTCCCCGGTGTGGGAGTTCGTAGGGCCAGACGTGCTCCTTGAAGTCTGCGATCGGATCAAGTGGCGGCCCGGCTTCGAGCAGGACCACACTCAATCCCCCCTCGGCGAGAATCTTGGCGGCGGTTCCTCCCGCCGCCCCTGATCCAACAATGCACACGTCATAGACCCTGGGGGAACGCGCGACCTGCACCATGAACAGCCCTCACTCTGGGTAAGCAATACCCGGGTACGAAAATAGCCCGAAGGCCGGGATTATAGCCGCAGTCGGGCTCTGGTGGGGGCGGCTTTTTGAACCCAACCGGTTGCGCTTAGAATACCCGCGTGATTCCCCCTGTCCATGTCGGCCTGGTCGGTTTCGGAATGGCAGCCAAAGTCTTCCATGCCCCGTTGATTCGTGCGAACGCTCACTTGCATCTTACGCACATCGTACAGCGTCAGGGGGACGAGGCCCGGAAGTCGCATCCCGAGGTCAGGCTCGTGCGCGACCTAGACGCGCTGCTGGCGGAAGACTCCGTCGGCCTGGTGGTGGTCGCGACCCCAAACACCAGCCACCACGATATTGCGGCGCGTGCGCTCGGAGCGGGCAAGCACGTCGTGGTCGACAAGCCCTTCACCGTCACCACCAGCGATGCCGATGACCTGATCGCATTGTCCCGCAAAACCGGCCGCGTCCTCAGCGTCTTTCAGAATCGTCGCTGGGATGGGGACTTTCTCACCGTAAAGCAGATCCTCGAGCGAAAGATCCTGGGGCGAGTGGCTGAATATGAAAGCCGCTTCGATCGCTTTCGTCCGTCGGTCAAGCCCAATGCGTGGCGTGAGCAAGCCTCACCCGGATCGGGTGTGCTCTATGATCTGGGCTCCCATTTGATCGATCAGGCGGTCGTCCTGTTCGGCCGCCCAACCGGAATCTATGCCGAACTCCGGCGCCAGCGAGATGGCGCAGCCGCCGACGACAGCTTTGTAGTCCATCTCGAATATCCACAACTGAAGGTGACGCTGAAAGCGGGAACGCTGGTTTGTGAGCCGAGCCCTCGCTTTGTGGTCTACGGCACAGAAGGCAGCTATCTCAAGTACGGACTCGATCCGCAGGAAGAGGCGCTGAAGAATGGACGCTCGCCCACCGAGCCTCAGTGGGGTTCCGAGCCGGAAGATTGCTGGGGCACTCACAGCCGATGCGACGGCCGGCTGAACCGCACGAAATATCCAACCCTGGCGGGATCTTATCCGGACTACTACACCAACGTTGCCCGCACCATCCAGGGGCAGGAGGAACTCGTCGTCCGGCCCGAGCAGTCCCGCGAAGTGATTCGCCTCATCGAACTGGCAAAACAAAGCAACGTCGAAAGACGAGTGCTCCCCGTTTCCTGACCCTACAGGTCTCCGCGCTTCATTGGCTGCACCGCGCAATCGCGCGTCCGTCTGGGCCGAGTCCCGATCAGGCCAGCAATTCGGCGCGGACGTTTTTCAGCACGTACGCCGCACGCTCGACGCCAACCTCGCCCGTCAGGATGGGGTCTTCGTTCTCAATGCTCAAAATGCCTTCGTAGTCCACGTCCATGTAAGCCTGCACGATCGCTTTCCACTGGCTGGCGCTGTGGCCGTAACCCACCGCGCGGAAGGTGTCGGAGGAACCCGGAAGTTCTTCCTTGGTGAAAGCGAAATTCAACACGCCGTACCGGCCGACGTTTTCCGGATTAAGCACAGTGTCTTTCATGTGGGCATGGAACAGCGCGCCATTTTTGGCCAGAAGGTGGATGACCTCCACCGCGTCGCACCCCTGCCAGAACAAGTGGCTCAGATCGCAATTGGCTCCGATCTCCTCGCCCACTGCGTTCCGCAGTTCGAGCAGGGTCTTCGGGTTGTACACCACGAAGTTCGGGTGCATCTCGAACCCGAGGCGTTTGACGCCGTGCGCGCGCGCGAATTTCGCGGCCTCCTTCCAGTAGGGAATCACTTTCTCCTTCCACTGCCAGTCCAGCATGGCCTGGAATTCCTTAGGCCAGCGGTAGGTAATCCAGTTGGGCTGGGTGTCGGCGGGCGAGCCTCCCGGGCAACCAGAGAATCCCACCACCACCGGAACGTCCATCCGCTCGGCGAGCAACACCGTCTGCCGGAAGGTCTCCGCGTCCCGGGCCGCGCGCTGCACGTCAGGGTGGACTGGATTGCCATGGCAGCTGAAGGTGGCGACCCGGAGATTGCGGTCCTCGAACTTCTTCTTCCATGCCTTGGCCTGGGCGGGATCGGCCAGCAATTCCGCTACCGGGCAGTGGTGGGAGCCGGGGTATCCGCCCGTCCCGATCTCCATGGCCTCCAGGCCGAGAGCCGATACCTTATCGAGCATCTCGTCCAGCGAAAGCTTTTCGTAGACCGGATCAAAGACGCCAATCGGAATTTTTTTGCGCATCCGGGTGTTTTCAGCCGGAACCGCAGCGGTCGATGAGGTCCGCCCGGTTGCTCGCTCGACGACCAAGGCGCCGCCTCCGGCGGCCGCCGCAATGGCCCCGCCTGCGGTTCCCAGAAATCGACGACGACTGATTTCCCCGGTTCGTTGCCAATCCATCTCCGAAGCCTCCTCAAGAAACGATGACAAGCCAAAACTGAACAACCGTGGAACGCGATTGGAAATCGCCGGGATTATACGATGTCCGCTCTTTCCCAAACTGACTGGACCGGATTCGTAAACACAATTTTCCACTGTTTTTGCGGTCCCGAGACTTGACTTTCACATCTCCGAATAGCACAATGCGAGCACGTCTGTTGCAGAAAAAAAAGCGCGTCTGAATCGGCTCTGGGCGTGGCTTTTCGCGAAGGAATGGAACTTCTTGGCCTCCTGATTCCCCCAGGTGGCAGGTATGAGGTCCTCTCACGAGGACCTGCCTAAGCCGTTCCCGGGTTCCGAATTCTCCTTTGGTCACGATTGATTGCTCGTAGTCCAGCCCTGTGGGGCCCTTGTTCGCGCTCGTCGACCCTTCCCCCGGTCCGCGACTCGAAGTAGACAGCTCGTGGTGTATTTGAGAGTCGTCCGTACGGAGGGAAACGCCTTGAGATCTCACTCGCTTCGTTCTGCCTGTTTTCTGCTCACCTTGCTGCTCTCGGCAGCCATGCTGTTCGGACAGGTTGTTTTCACCTTCAACAACTTTCCAGCCGACACCACCAACCTGCAGCCGAACGGCAATGCAGTGCTCGGCGCTGGCACCGGGAGCAACGTCCTGCGCCTTACCGCCACGGGCTCAGGGCAGTCGGGCAGTGCGTGGTACTACCGCGGCACCACCGATGGACCCCAGCCGGTTTCGCTCGTCAACGGCTTCACGACCAGCTTCCAGTTCCAGATCTCCGGCTCCACTTCGCCGGCCGACGGCTTCGCCTTCGTGATTCAGAACGGCTCATTCCCGCAAAATACGGCGCCCTGCCCCGCTCAGAACGGCACGGGCGGCATCTTTGCGCTGGAAGCAGCTGACATTAACTGCGGTGGAGACATTGGATACACGGGCCTGACTCACAGCCTGGCGATCGAGTTCGACGATTTTCAGAACAACTGGGACCTGGATCCGAACCACGTCGCCATCCAGAGCTGCGGTGCGAGCGCCAACAGTTCCAACCACAACACGGCCTGCCTGGTCGCGAGAACGGTTCCCACGTCGCCGCTAAAGACGGTCATCGCAGACGGCAATCCGCATCCGGTGGTCATAAAATATTCGCCCCCGGGCTGTGGTGTGGAGCTGTGTTCCAATCCCAACAACCTGCAGGTTTATCTCGACGGAGCCCTGGTCCTGACCGCCACCTACGATCTCGCGAACCTTGGCCTGGACACGCCCAATACCACGATCACACAGAGCGCTTTTGTGGGCTTTGTTGCGCGCACCGGTGTGCTCGACTCCAATCAGGACATTCTCAACTGGAGCTTCTCGACCACGCTGCCGCCCGCCCCAGCCACGCAAGGTTCAACGGTCACTGCAACCTTCAACAGCACGCCAGGCAACCTGGTGCAGGAGGTGATCGACCTGACCAGTGCGCACGTGACTGCGGAGGCTGGCACGCAAATGCAGGTATCGAACCAGGCGATTGTGCCCTCGGTCTGGCAGCCGACTTGGGTTCCGGGCACGCCCTTTGCGACCAGCAGTTGCTGGCCGCACTTCGGCGAGGGTTCGAACTGCAAGCTGTACACCGATCTCTGCACCAACAACGCATCGGGTGTTTTTGCCGGCGTAAACTGTCCGACGTCGAATCCACCCAGCATCGGCGTGACCGACAATTTCAGCGGGCCGAAGATCGATCCCAACTCCCTGCCGCCCAACACTGGCTTCGGATTGCTCGAAGCGACGGACAACTGGCAGGGCGGGCCGTGCGTTTTCACGGTACCCAGCCAGGCGGTGGGTGAGCCTTGTCCGATGAACGTTTTGACAAGCCTCACCGGGGATCCATCGCCGACGTCCGGGAAAGTACCGCACTTCAACTCGACGTTCATCTCGGTCTATGGCGTGCCTCAACCCGGCACGTCGATCGCGGTGAGCCCGGCTCCGAACGCCGATGGCTGGATCAACAACAACAGCGTGGCGACTCCGAGTGTGTCGGCGACGTTCACCACCTCGACCCAACCGCCGCCCGTTCCAAATACCAACAACTACACCCGACCGAATGTGGCGCAACTCACCTACCTATTGACCGATACCGCCAATCCGCCCAATCCCAAGGCCAGTGGCACGCTAACGCCGCCAGGTCCCCCGACGCCGCCGGTCACGACGTTTACGTCTGCGCCGGTGCTTTTCGGTTCGTTGCCGGACGGGCGCTACCTGTTGAACTATGAGGGGCAGGACGATCACGGTACCCGGGAGTTGGTATTCACGCTTGCCAATAACACCTACTCCACATCCGGCAAAGTGCTGCCGATTAACATCGACACCACCAAGCCGGCTGAGTCGGTCTCGGTCACCAGCTCCAACCCTTACCTCAATGTCCCGGACACTGTGACCTACAGTTGCACCGACGCCCTGTCCGGCGTCGTCAAGTGCGGCACGCAGAGCTACAGCACGCCGCTCAATTCCACTCCAGTCGTCGCGAGCGCGCTCAATACTTCTGTCCCCGGCCCGCGAAGCGTCACCATCCAGGCGACCGATGCTGCCGGCAATACCAGTTCCACAACCGTCAACTACACTGTGACCTACCAGTTCTTCGGATTCGTCCCGGAACTGCCGTTCCCGCAGATCAACAAGGTCAGGGCCGGGCTCACGATTCCAGCCGGCTACCTGCTTCTGGATGGAAATTTCAAAGCAGTCTCAAACCTGAAGTCCATCTCGGTCTCGGGCTTCGCCTCGGCAGGCTGCAACGGTGCGAATCCGGTTCCGGTTGCGATCTCCGGGAGTCTGCTGAACTTCGGCTACGGGGCCTACGTCTACTTGTGGAAGACTCCGAGCAGTCTGGCTGGACAATGCGTGACCTTCCAGGCAAACGTGGGTGACGGAGTGATCCACAAGCTCAACTTCCAGCTTACTTCCGAACTGGAGCGCTGAGCCCGGTTTCAAGTTGATCGATTCGAGGCGGGAAGCACATGCTTCCCGCCTTTTTCAATGCTCCCGGAACAAGAGTCCCCACCCGCCCCGGGCCAAAGGTTCGCAGGGCCGAGCGCAGCGTCGACGGGATCGTCGAGCGTCTCGTGGGGAAGTCTTCAGGCTTCTGGCCTGCGACCGGCTGGAGGAACGGTTGCCTAGGCGCCCTTGGCCCAGCGTTTAGATTCTTCATACATCGGGCGCAGATCCGCTCGGCCCAGAACCTTCTCAGCCCCTTGTTCTTTCTGCATGTCTTCGAAGAGGCGCTGCGCCGTGGCGTACTGGTTGGCGGCTTCTGCCGCTTTGCCCGACAATCGGTGGGCCGTGCCCATCAGGTAATGAATTTTCGATGTCTCGGCGCGCAGGCCCAGCTTCTCGCTCTTGCCCAGTCCGCGCTCCAGTTCTTGAACAGCTCGCGCGTAATCCTTACCGCTAACCATCGCATCCGCCATTTCGACCAAGCTCTTCACCGCCAGGTAAGGGATTCCGAGCGCGTCGGCCTGACGCGACAAGTCCGCCAGTTGGGCCACCACACCCTTCCCGCGTCCCTCCCGGATCGAGACTTGAGCCAGATTGATCCGGGCAACCAGCGCTTCATTGTGGGCTTTTGCCTGGACGGCAATGCGCAACGCGTCCTGGTAATTCTGTCCGGCCGATTTCAGGTCTCCCTGGTAAAAGGCAGCATCCCCCTGGACGTTGAACAATGCCGCGGACAGCGCCGGGTTCTTCAGAACCACGACCAGTTTTCGTGCCTCCTCGATCAAAGGCGCCGCTTCGCTGCCCCGTCCGGCCTCTGCGAGCGCCCTCGACAAGTTTGTCAAAGCATCGACCAGGTTACGGCTCCGATCGTCAGCCTCTCGCAGGCCCTTCAACGCATCCTGCTCCGAACCGAGGGCCGCTCCGTAGCGTCCCTGCTCCTCAAACAGAACCCCGATGGCGTTGTTCTCGACCGCAGCGCCGCGGCCATCGCTCCCCTTGCGCTTAAGGTCGAGAGCGCGCATGTAGGAAGCCATGGCTTTGTCGTATTCGCCGGTATGCGCGTAGACCAGGCCCAGATTGTGCAGGGTCTCGGCAATCTGGTCAGCGACGTTGAGTTTTTCGCGCAACTGCAGCGCCTGCTGGAAATACGTCAACGCGTCCTGGCTCTCCCCTTTTTCCAGGTACACATTGCCGATGTTGTTGAGGCAGACCGATTGGTTGGCTTCGTCTCCGGCGTCGCGCTGGATCTGGAGGGACTCCTTGAACATCTGCAGGGCCTTGTCGCTCTGTCCACCGTCCAGGTACACGCCGCCCATGTCGATCATCACGTCGCCCGCTTCTTTCTTCGACCCAATTTCCTGAAACAGCTTCAATGCTTCGGCGTCGGATGCTAAAGCCGCGTCGGGTTTACCCTTGAGAACCTGCAACTGCGCCATTTCCGCCAGGCTGGCCGCCACCCCCCGCTTCTTCCCCAGCCTGCGATTGATATCAATTGAGTCCTGGTAGTTGCGCAGGGCTTCGTCCGGCTTGCCCATGTAACGGTAAGCGATGCCCGTCGCCTGCAAAATAAGCGCCTTTTGTTCCTGGTTGTCGACCTCGATGGCGAGGTTGAGCGCCCGATTCAGAGGCTCCAGGCCGGCCTGCGGATTGTCGGACCTGATCTCGACTCGCCCCATCGCCAGCAGCACGTCCAGATTCTTTGGGTCGGCCTGCTGGACTTTTTCGTAGTGCGCACGGGCTTTGGTTAGATCGCCCGCGTTCTCGTACAAGCTCCCGAGCGCGAACTGAACATCCAGATTGTCCGGAAAGCTTTTTTCAAGATTCTCGTACGCCGAGATCGCTTTCCCGCTGTCCTTGACGATGCGCGCGTGGCTTGCCTCGATCAGGTAACGCTCGGCCAGAGGCAGATCCTGGCTGAATTCCACCGCCCTTCGCGAGGCCTGCTCGGCTTCGTTTTCGTATCCCAGCGCCGAATACGCCTCTCCCAGCCGGGAATAGGCCAAAGCGAACCTGGGATCTTCCCGGGTCGCCGAATCAAATCGCTTTTGTGCTTCCAGGCTGTTTCCCTGCCGCAGCAGCTGCAAACCCTGGTTGTAGTCCCGCAGGGCTTCCACCGAGGTCGAAGTGGGCTTGAACGATTGCGCCTGCAGTTCCTTGATGAGGTCCGGAGACAGAGCCAGGTTTTGCCGGATCGTGTCGGCAAGACGATCCACCGCAGCCGACAGCGCCTGTTGATTGGGGGCCTCCGACTTCAAAGATTGCGTTCTTCCGCGCTTCAGGTCCTGGAGGGTGGCGTCGATGCGGATCTGGTCGCCCAGCTTGACGTACTGACCCGAGACCACGATATCCGCATTCGCAAACTCGGCAATCCGGCGAAGGGTGGCCGCATCAATCGCGACTCCGGGAGTGATTCTCAGGTCGTGCAAGACTTGTTGCAGGCGGTCGGGCGAAACTGTGCGCAGGTGCGCCGACTGGCCCACGTCGGTACTGAGCATGTCGCCCAGGCTCGGGCCCAGCCAGTCCCAGGTGGCGTCCCCCGACGCGTTGTGAAACGGAAGGATCGCCATCGACTGGGCCGCAATCACCGGCCCGTGCCTGGTCGAGCTTGGCTCAAACAGCCTGCCCCGCATGGTGTAGCCCACCAGGCCAAGAATGATCACGGCCAAGGCGCCCCCCAGCCAGGGCCACGGGACCGTCTGTCCCCAGGGCCTTACGCTCGGGAACGCAATCGCTCCGGCAGCACGCTTTCCTTCCCATGCTTCCAGATCCGCCAACAGCGCCTTCGCCGATGGGTAGCGGGCGGCGGGCTCGCGCTCCAGGCATTTGCCCACGATATTGCCGAGGGACTGCGGAATGGTGGCGTCGTGCTCGGAGATGGGCCGCGCCCTCTCCTGGGTACGCTTGATCAGGCTGGCCAACGCGCTGTCTGCCCGGAACGGCATCTGCCCGGACAACAATTCGTAGAAAATGAGCCCCGCGCTGAAGATGTCAGAACGCTGGTCCAACTCCTGGGCCAGCGCCTGCTCCGGGGACATGTATTCCATGGTCCCCACCAGCGCTCCGGTTTGCGTCATTCCGTCGCCTTCGAGCGTGCGCGCCAGCCCGAAGTCCATCACCAGGATCCGCCCGGTCTGGTCGCGCATGATGTTCTGCGGCTTCAGGTCCCGGTGAATCACATCCACGCTGTGGGCGGCGTCCAGCGCCAGGCACACCTGCTCCATGATCGAGACCGCTTCTTCGGGCAGAAACTTCTTGCGTTCGAAGATCAGGCTCCGAAGATCCTGCCCCTCGATGAATTCCATGGTGATGAATTTCACTCCATCGCCTTCCCCGAGGTCGTAAATGCGAATGACGTTCCGGTGGGTCACCCGCTGCGATAGCAGCAATTCCTGCTTGAAGCGGTCAATGATGGCAGGGTTTTTCGCCAGTTCCGGACGGATCACCTTGAGGGCAACCAAACGCTCCAGCTCGAGATCCCGTGCCTTGTAAACCGCTCCCATCCCTCCTTCACCGAGCGTCTCGAGAATTTCGTATCGCCCGGCAAGGATCGCTCCCGGCTGCAAAACCGGCTGCGGATTGTAGAAGCCTTGCGTCCGCGGTGCGTTCCGCGAAGCCAGAGGCGCTCCTTCGGCTAGGGTAGGCGTGTCGGATGGAGAAACGCGTGAGAGAGGCGCCAGGGTGGCTGCGTCGGATCCGGAACCATCGGAAGTCGGCACCAGCGTGGGAGCGTCCGAGGGTGGCGGCAAATCAGACGGGGAACTGCCCGAGGCACTCGAAGGCGTGCGAACCACTGCCCCCCCGTCGGCCTGCGTGGGCGTGTCCTTATCGCGGCGTAGTCTGCCCTGCTCTCCCATGGGCTACCTGAAAATGGCAAGGGACATCGAACTCTCTCGCAGAGGGGGGAAACCTGGGCCGACTGATCCCCCCACAGCCGGCCGCGCGAGACCCCAAAAGTATATACCGCACTCGCGCGAGTGTCAGCGGATACTGTGGCTTTTGGGATACCCGAAGGTCCCCCGTAGCGCTCCTCAACCTGCGAGTGCGTCCGGGTTGAGCCCGAGCTGCGTAAATTTTTATCCACAGCCCTGAACCACTGCCGACACTTCTGTCGCTCGCTCCCTGGATTTACTTTCTCCAGACGTTGTTCAGCCGGAGGAACATCAACCAAAAATGTATCTAGGTTGGATGACAGCCAAGAATGCGCACTTCCTCTCCCTCCAGACGGCGGTTTTCTGCGCCGAGTGCGAACTGATCAGTGAGAACAGCACGCCCTATTGTCTGGCCTGCGGCAGCAAGGCGATGCTCAGTCTTGCTCGCGTGCTTGGCGGCTCCCTGCGAGGCAAACCAACCGCTCATCTCATCGCCGACGCCGAACTCGACCGGTTGGTTCGAGATTTGTTGCGCTCGCTACCCGAGGTTTGCGGTTTTTCCGAAAAAAAGCCCGCCGCTTCGGTTGCCATGCACCCGGGCCGGCACCACCTGCGAACCGTCGGCGTGTCTGGCGGCATGAAGCTCGATACACCGGTCAGCGAAATCGACATTCACCCTGGCGAACTGAACCTCGAGCCCGGAATCACCAACATCGCCGAGCGTGCGCAAGCGCTGACCGGAGCCACGGGCGCCGCCATTGCTCTGAGCACCGGCGGCGAGATCGTTTGCAAGGCCCGCACCGGCCGAACCGCGCCCGATCTCGGCGTCCGCCTGCAAACCGACTCCGGCCTGTCCGCCGAATGCGTGCGTACCGGCGAAATTCTTCTGTGCCACGACGTAGAGAGCAATCCGCGAGTGGACCTGGCGAGCTGTCGGCGCCTGGGCGCGCGTTCGATCCTGGTTGCGCCTCTGCGCCATTGCCGCCGGACTCTGGGCGTGTTCGAAGTGCTTTCCGCCACCCCCTATGCTTTCGACCATCACGACGTCTCGACCATGCAGCTGCTGTCGGGTGTGCTGGTGGCTGCCATGACCCGGCTGTGCTCGATGCGTCCCTTGCGCGAGAAATGGCCTGCCTGACACCCCCCCAAATCCCGCTCTGGCACTGTCCTTAACGCCTTAGCGCCTGTGCACTTCTGGTTCCCCGGAAAGTCTTTCTTTTCGGCAACGATCAAGGTAATAATGAGGGGTCCATCCGCCATGGAGCCCCTGGGGACCCACGCCGTTGTTGTCAATACCCTTTTCAAGCCAGTGCCGCGTGGTCGTCGGCGGGCCGTTCGCCAGAAAGTCCACACCCCGGCCTACGCCAGCCTCAACGGCGGCTCTGACGATATGGTGCTCGACCTCAGCGAGATTCTCGACATCAGCGAGAGCGGAATCGCGATTCAAACCTCGTCCTCTTGGGAGATCAGCCGGATTCTGAATCTCTGCCTGGATCTGTCGGAGACCAAGACCTATCTCCACACCACCGGCTATGTCGTATGGGCCGACCGGAGCGGCCGCATCGGTGTCCGGTTCCCCGAGTTGCCCGAGCCCTCGCGCCGTAAGCTGCAGGAATGGCTCTTCCTGAATGCCATGGTCGCGGCCGCCAATTATGCCTCGCGGCACGGCGAGTCCGAACTGCAGCATCGAACCTTTGCCGCCCCGCCCCGGCAACTCGCCCCGGTTCCCGAAGATGTCCCCCAGTCGCGAGCTGACTACACCGCCACCCTCACCGCCTTATCGGCAGTGCAGCGCGAGGTAGAAGCCCTCGGACCCAATCTCGATTCTGCTTTGCAGCTGATTGCCGAGCGCTCCCAGGTCTTCACGAACGCGAACGGCGCTGCCATCGCCCTCGCCGACAACGATGCAGTGGTTTGTCGCGCCAGCGCCGGCGATGCTCCTCCCGTCGGAGCCCGGCTCGACATCGCTTCCGGTTTTTCTGGTTACTGCGCCCGCACCGGATATCTCCAGCGCTGTGATGACGCCCAGACGGATTTGCGTGTGGACCGGGAAAGTTGCCGGCTGCTCGGGATCCGATCGATCATTGCAGTCCCCATTCGCCTGGGCGAAACCGTGATCGGTCTGCTCGAAGTCTTCTCTTCCAAACCGCATGCCTTCAACGACCGTCACGGAACCATCCTGCAACGGCTTGCGGACACGATTCTGGCGACCGTGAATCGTGCCGCGCGCGCCCGCGCCGCGCAGGCACAGAGCAACAGAGGTGCCGACCTCCCGTCGTTTGGTCCCTCATCGGCCGCCTCCCCGAGGTTTCAGTTTTCGTCGGCTTCCGAGGAATCCGACCGCGACCGCGGCGACGGTTTCCCGCAGCGACACCTGATCCTGCTGGTGATCGCAGCCGTTTCCATTGTCGTGGTGCTGGCCTATTTGTTGGCGCCCTGGGTTGTGGATAAGTTCCGACCAGCCAAGCCAGTCGAGGCCGCGCCGGCACAGGCGCAGCCTGCGGCGACCGCCGAGCCCAGCGCAACCGCGCCCCCGGCACCCTCCGATCTTGAAGGCGTGCGCAAACGCGCCGAGGTTGGCGATCCCTACGAGCAGGTGGCGCTGGCGACACGCTACGCCACAGGCGAGACTGTTCCGCAGGACTATTCGATGGCCGTGCGCTGGTACCTCAGAGCTGCGGAGCAAGGCCATGTCGGTGCGCAGGACGCTCTGGGCTCATATTTCTGGATGGGACGCGGCGTGCCCAAAGACGTCACCAAGGCATATTTCTGGTCGGTTCTCGCGCGTGCGGAAGGCAAGGAGACCAGCAAGAGGCGGGTCGCACTCATGACCGCGCAATTGACCCGTCCACAGGCCCTGGCAATCCAACAGGAAGCCAATCGATTCCTCCGGCTGCACCCTCCCTTGTTGCGCAGCGACTCGCCCTATTAAAGGGGAAGGCGACCAGCCAAGTCCTTATGGAGCGCGCCTTGCAGGCGGGCGTAAAATATCTCCAGAGCAGTTCGCTATGTCCACTCTTCGCGAGATCGTCGACCAGCGCGTGCGCGAAGGCGATCTCTATGAAAAGCTCGACCGCAACCGCGTGCGCTGTCACGCTTGCGGTCATGCCTGTCCGATCCCCGACGGACAACCCGGTGTCTGCAAGGTCCGCTTCAATCGCGCTGGCAAGCTCTACGTTCCCTGGGGATACGTCGGCGGAGTGCAGTGCGACCCCATCGAGAAAAAGCCCTTCTTCCACGCCTATCCCGGAGCTCTGGCGTACAGCTTTGGAATGCTGGGATGCGATCTGCACTGTGCCTATTGCCAGAACTGGGTGACGTCTCAGGCGCTGCGCGACCCCCATGCGATCTCCCCGCCGCTTGAAGCATCGCCCGAAGAGCTGGTCCGCGACGCAGTGCGCCAGGGTGCGCGCGTCCTGGTCAGCACCTACAACGAGCCCCTGATCACCGCGGAGTGGGCGGTCGCCATCCTGAAGGAAGCCAAAGCGGCCGGACTGGTCACCGGTTTCGTCTCGAACGGCAACGGCACACCGCAGGTTCTCGAGTACCTGCGTCCCTGGCTTGATCTCTACAAAGTGGATCTGAAGAGTTTTGATGAGCGTCACTACCATGAGCTGGGCGGACGGTTGCAACCCATTCTCGACACCATTCGGCGGCTTTATTCGATGGGCCTCTGGCTCGAGATTGTGACCCTGCTCATTCCCGGGTTCAACAACTCCGACCACGAACTCCGAGGCCTTGCCGAGTTCCTGGCCAGCGTCTCGCCCGACATCCCCTGGCATGTCACCGCCTACCACCAGGACTACAAGATGACCGATCCGCGCAACACGCGTGCCGAGGATCTTCTCGGTGCGGTCGAGATCGGCAAAGCCGCCGGCCTGCGCTACGTCTACGCCGGCAACCTGCCGGGCCGCGTCGGAAATCTCGAAGACACGCGCTGCCCTCACTGTGCCGCCACGCTCGTCCAACGCTACAGTTATCTGATCAAGGATTACTGCATTACTGCCGAGGGGAATTGTCCTTCGTGTGGCCTTCGCATCCCCGGCCGCTGGGCCCCGGCGTTCTCCGGTCAACTCAGCGCTGTTCCTTTCTTGCCGCGACGAGCGTCCCGTTTGGTTACAATCGCAGATCGACGCTAGGACCCCGAGACCACCTGCTGAAACCATGCGACGACTTTCGCTCATGCTGGCGGCGCTGTGCTGCGTGACCGCCTGCACTCCCCGCGATTTCCTGACGCGTCGCCTCGCCGCCACCCTCATCGCCGGATCCGATACGTTCACCGCTCCCCAGCAGTTCTGGCTCCGCATCGGCCCGGTCTCGAACAAGGACTTTTCCTCCCCGCAATACCTCGTCCTCGAGCATCGCGGCTGGATTGTGGGCGCCACGACTGCCTGTCCGCCCAATGTCACGCCGCCGCCCTGCTGGGAGGTGGCCATGACTCCCCTGGGCGTCGAAGCCTTTCGGGATCTGATTCGCGGAAGCGAAGCCGGCAAGGAGTACTTCAGCATTCCGACGGCCAGAAGAGAACTGGTTGGGGTCACCGGCATCAGCAAGAACGAGAGCACTGCCGACGTGGAATTCACCTGGCGCTGGGCTCCCATGAATGAAGTGGGCTCCGCACTGAACGCGGGCGGCCTGCAATACAAATCCACCGTGGCGATGAAGCATTACGACGACGGATGGCGACTGCTCGAAGGTTCATCCCGCGCCAACCAGTCTCTGGACGATGCCCTCAAGAACGCCGACCCCGTGCCCTGACCGGTCTCACGCTGGTTCCAAACCTGACCCCGGATCACAACTCGCCTGGTTTCGATTTGCGCGACTCCGGCCGCCGATGATATCTCTCTAGTCGCCTTCACTATGACAAGTTCACGGATCTGCCTCACTGCCCTCTGCGTGGCGATCGCGAGTTCTGCTCTCGCCGCCGCGGAACGGCCAAAAATCACGCTCGACGAGTTTTTCAACTATGTCGAGTTTTCCGCGGTCCAGATTTCGCCGAACGGCAACTCGGTGGTGGTCGCTACCGATCGGGCTGACTGGGATCGTGAGATCTTCCAGACCGATCTGTGGCTCTACCGCGAGGGCGGCCCGGCGGGAAGTTCCCTTAC